>ERZ808277.17-NODE-17-length-145672-cov-3.988868_pt1 | contig 145672 bp, 165 predicted proteins | sample MGYA00521240_ERZ808277 | MGnify/ENA primary metagenome ERZ808277 (study PRJEB31516, sample SAMN03275599) | gut metagenome | biome: mammalia-associated habitat; material: feces | host: Papio cynocephalus | place: Kenya | collected 2012-07-17 ... | reverse complement strand
TTTTTTCAAAAATCTTTATAAAATTAGCCCGAGATTAAGCCAGGAAGCATTAAAACCGTAAATTGCTATAAAAAGAACGGCAGTTCCAAGAAGAAGCATAAAAAACGGTTTTTCACCAGCATCTTTTCGATAAATTTTAAATCGAGTTCTTAAGGCAAAGACGAATAAAATGAGAAGGTAAAAAGAAAGAACTCCAGAAACACAGATTAAAATTGTGCTTAAGAAAGAGAAGCCTTCTGTCAAACTCATCAAGACAATCATAAATGGAACGATATAGTCTTCCGTAAAATCAAAAAAACTTGTTTTTATAAGCCGGTGAATGCCGTATGAAATTGCGGCAAAAAAAATCGTCATAAAAAAAGGATATATTTCGCTTATGCCAAGTCTGGCAAAAACATATTCGTCCAACAGATAAGCAACTGATGAAACAGAAACTGTAATAAAAAGCGATTTTAAGACATCTTTTAAATAACAGCGAGGAGTTTTTCTTATGGTAAGAATTTTTTTTAATCCGACACCATAATAAAGTGCTATTGAGCCAAAAAAAAGATAAAAGAAAATGATTTCAAGCATTTTTTTCTCCTGCAAAAACGCCATTTATTTTTAGGCCGGCAAAAAAAACAAGAACTGTCAAAACCATACAGCCCGGAATTGTCGCAAAAAAGGACATAAATGAATTTCCTTCAAAAAATGGAATTTCAGGTATTTTTATTACTAAGAGCGACTGCCATTTTGGAAGCGTTATTGTTCCGAATCCTAAAGTGTCTCTTAAAACAAAAATTATAAAGCAAAATGCAGAAATGCTGAGCGATTTTTTTAATTTATCAAGGCAGCTTTCTTTTATTGATTTTTTTATTCTAAGATTAAAAACCGTTATTACAACAGCGGAAACCGCAGGCAAATAAAAAGAAAAGCCGATTGTAAGGGCTGCAACAGGGCAAAAAATGACAAGCAGCTGCTTATATAAAATTGTCAAAGCAACAAGTTCAAGAGAACAAATTCCAAGACGCAGAAATTTTACATTTAATAGATTTATTGCATAAAGCATCAGCGTCAGAAGAACTACAGAGACATTAAAATGAAGCAGCGCAAAAACTCCGTATGCAATTCTTCCTGGAAAAGAAAGAACTATTGCAAGTGTTGTCCCAATGTAAATAAGAAATTTTTTATAATCAGTCATCAAAAAGTCCTGCCTTTTGTAAAATTTTCGGCAACAAAGATTTCCAATAGCGTATATGGATTTCCTGGAAATCTGGGGTCATTGTCTGTTTTAAATTTCCATTTTCAATAGCAAATCCTGCAAATTCCGCCTCATATTCAGAGCACAGAAAAACCGTTGGCGCAGGTCCCGAAATTGTAGAAATCCGCATTATTACGGCATAATAACGGCTTGAATCGTTGTTTTTTTTACAATTAAAAACTGCCGCTCCAGGTGAAAGCTGCGATTTTAATTCGACAAAGTCTCCCGTTTTATATGTGTTTTCGGAATATTTTTCGAGAGTCTGCTCCACACTAACCTTTAGACCGTTTTTCCAGAAACTTTTTGCAAGGAAAATCATTGTAATTAGAATTGCGCAGGTTACGATAAATGCTCCTGCCAGAATACTGATTTTTATTAAAATTATTTTGTTTTTTTCGCTAAGCATTTGTTCCTTCCTCAAATTCTTTTACGCGTTCAAGAAGAATTTTTTTAACTTTTTTGATTTCGGCAATTTTTTCAATATGCTGGATAAAAAGGCTTAAAACATTCATCAAAAGAACTGTAAAAACAGCTCCTGCTGGAGAAGTTCCGGCTCCAATTATCAAATATGCAAGAACTCCGGCAAAAAAAGCATAAAATGCCTTTCCTAAAAGAGACATTGGAATTGTTCCGGCAAACTGAAGCAAATAAATCGAAGAAAAAAGGAGTCCGCTAGTGCAAAATGCAAGAAGAAGGTCGCCATGTCCGCTAAATCCAAAGAAGTATGGACCTAAAAATACTAGAATACCATAGGTTAGTAAAAAAAGTCCGGGAATCATCGCCTTTACAATATCCATCGAAATTAAAACAATCGAAGAAATCAGCGTTATAAAATTGAATCTGAATGCAGGAATTAAAGAGCCGGTGTCCCAAAAAAGAGAAATATAACCGTCTGGAATTGAAAATCCAAAAAGCGAAAAAATCGTCCTGTTAAAAAAGGATGTAATTTTTGAATCAAGGGCAAGCATTGGGAATGTGCCGTTTTGAATAAGTTCCAGAGATGGATTTCTTGCAAATATAATTTCATGCGTGAGCTGACAGTCTGGAAAGAGCGAAGTTCCCAAAATCCAGCAGATGCAGACAGAAAGACAAGGAAGATTTATCCAGCAGTCTGCAAAGCTTCCGATAAAATATCTTGAACAGACAAATACAAAAAAAACTGTAAAAAAAACAGCATAAATAGGAAATGCTGAAGGTAAAAAAAGTCCAGCTAAAATTCCTTGAATAATTGAATTGAGAAAACTGTAGGAATCTTTTCTTTTTCCGTATGTTTTTTCAAAAACTTCTGCCAAAAGTGTCGCTGCGACAGCCGCCAGAATTACAAAAAGGTTTGCCCAGCTTTTTGTTATAAAAAGCATAAAAACATGGCAGGCTAAGAATGTGAGTAAAAAAATTGCATTTGTTTTTTCAGAAAAATTCAAATATGAAAAAGGATGCAATGTAATTTTTATTTTATTTTTCATTTATTTTTCCTTTTTTTAAGAGCGCAATTGTCTGGCTTAGCGGAATTCTTGATGGGCAGACAGAATTACACAAAGAACATTCTGTGCACAAAATTGCAGTTTTTTCGATTAACTGCAATTCGCTGTTGTTGTGGTCTCTATTTTTAAAGCATCTGTAAAGAGTTTCTGGCGAAAGTCCTACAGGACAGCAGCTTAGACAGTTTCCACAACGAATGCAGCTTTGTTCTGTCTGGTTATAAAGTTGTCTGAAAGGAATAAATGCCACCGATTTTATATCTTTTGAAATTGGAATATCTATATCCGAAACAGAATTTCCTGTAATTTTTCCATTTATTATAATTTTTCCAGGTTCTCTTTTAAAACCGCCGGCCTGTTCTGCAAGTTGTCGCAAACTTGTTCCTGTTTTTACACTTATTACGGCTCCGGCGTTAAGGCAGTCTCCAGTAACTTGAATTTCTGCTGTAATTTCTGGTTTTTCCAAAACAACTGCATTGTAAACATTCAGTGCCGTAACAGAATCTATGAATAAATCGCGGTTTCCTGTATTCTTAAAAATCGAATTTTTGAGCATTTTTTTTGCTGCATTGACAATCTCGTGTATAAAACCATTTGGATATTTTTTTGCATCAATCGAAACAACTGCTGTTTCTGTTTCAAAACTGTCAGCAAAATTCTGTGGAATTGATTTATTGCTGTCAAAGGCAAAAAGAATTCCTTTTGCTTCCATTGCTTTTGCAGTAATTGCTACGCCGGTCTTTATTTTTTCAAAATAATGCTCAGTAACAAAACTGTCAGTAATTCTTGAGGGATCTTCAGAGTAAAGCCGAACTACGAGAAAACGGTCTTTTGTTTTATCAAGATTTTTTATCTGAGCATTGAGCGGCTCAGGAGAAGAAAAAGTGTTTAAAACTCCTCCCTCTTTCATTAAAAAAATCAGTGTTGAAGAATCTTTTGACTTCCATTCTTTTTCGATGATTTTTTTTCCAGTAAAAGAAAAAACTCCTTCGAGCCGGATTTTTGCGGCATAACCTTCATTTCCGTCTGCAAATTTTGAATAAACGATATTTATAACAGTTCCAGGAATCGAAGAATGAATGCAAGTATCCTGAGATTTTGCAATAACCTGCCCTTCTTTTACCGTGTCTCCGGCTTTTACGAGAATTTCAATTTCATCTTGGCTGCTTTTTTTTAGAGGAATTACAACTGTTTCTGGAATAAATCCGCTTACAGTTTTAGTAATTAATCCAGTATCTTCTGAAACGAATTTATAAATTGGCCTCATTTTTTTTATTTCCCACAAAATAATATAAAAAGAGAATCAATGGAATAAATGCAAAAAAGCTCAATACTAGAGGAACTGCTTTTTCTGAACTTGTTCCTGCGTTTTTTGTGTATCCATAAGATGTATTTTTCCCCTGCAAAAGCAGAACTTTTTCAAGGGCAGGATAATCGCTTTTGTTTATCTTATCATAAATCGAGTGAACAAAGGAAGAATCATAGGTCAAAACTTTATTTTGAGATGAAAAAATCTTCTCTTTTCCAGAGGAATTGTCTTTTCCAATAAAAAAATCTGGAATAACGATGCTCTCGCCAAAAGAATTTTGAATTTCAGTCGAAGAAGAATTCAATTTTCTGAACGGAAAAGAAACTGTAAACCAGCTCCAGTCAACAAAATCTTCAAGATTTGGAAGCATTTCAGCATCTTTTGAACTTTTTGAGTTTGAAGAAAGAGGAGCCGGAAGAAAAGGTCTTTGATCGGAGAACGAAGCCTGAGAAATTCCTGAAAAAATCGACGAAAATGCAAAAAGAAACGCTATAAAGACAAAAACAATTCCAAGCAAAAAAGAATTTGATGAGGTGACGGTTTTTACGTCTGAAGATTTTTTGATGTAAACAAAATTAAACTGAAGATTTCCATTTTTTTTGCAGAAAAATGAATAAAATTCTTCAAAAACCTTAAGTCCGAGCCAACCGCCTGCAAAAGAAACTGCAAATAAAAATGAACTTAAAACCGACGAAAAAGCAAGCGCAGTAAAAGAAAAAACAATCATTGGCATTATAAAAACAGCGTTTTTCGAATCTTTAAAAAAACCGTCTCTGCCGTAAATTTTTACGAGAAGAAAATTTGCAAAAAGTGAAAGAAAAATTGCTCCGCAGACTGTGTACAAAGGTCTTGTAATCGACAAAACAAGAAGCTCCAGAGAGACTATAAGAAATTTAAATTTCTGTTTAGAAAAATAAAAGAGAACAGCGAAAAAAATAAAAGCTAAAAAAGGACAAATCCACGGAAAAACGGCTCCCCCGTCACATGACGCAAAGGTTTGTGAAAATCCGTTTATTTCGTAAACTGCATTTTTCAGAGCGGAAGTGTTTTTTTCTGGAACATAAAATACAAAATATGTAGAAGATTTGTCTCTAAAAAATCCGTTCTTTCTGTAAATATATGAATTTTTCGGCTGAACTTGGATAGGTGAAAATTCTGAATAGACAGGGCTTTTCTGGTTCACCCTGCTCACGACATTTTTGCAGCCGTTTTTTTCAAGAATTGAACAGATATTTTGTTCAGAAAGTTTTTCGGACTTTACATAAAGAAGCCGCCAGCCTTTCCAGAGCTGGCTTTCTGGAACAGCGCGAAAACAGATTACAAAAAAAAAGGTCAATGCAAATAAAGCAGAAGAAGCCAGAAGTTTTGTCGAAATTTTCATTGCAGCCTACAAAACTAAAAAACCGATACCGACAAAAAAACCAAGAATACAGCCAACGATAACTTCCATCGGAGAATGTCCTTGAACTTCTTTTAGATTTTTGTATTCCTGGACAAGTCCCTGATCTTTTAAAAGATTTCCGATTCTGTTAATCATATTTGCCTGAATTCCATTTGCTCTTCTTACACCGACAGCATCGCGGATTGTAACCATAAAAAAACAGAAAGAAAGAACAAACAGTCCGGAATTGAATCCTTCCGTAATTCCAATGCAAGTACAAAGGCAGGCGACAAGGGCGCTATGGCTTGAAGGCATTCCTCCGGTTCGCCATATCAGAAGTTCAACAAGCTCTTTTATGCTGTGGACTTTTCCAGCAAAAAGTTTTATGAGTGTTTTTAAAAACTGAGCAAGAAACCAACTGGAAACACAGGCAAGAAATATCGGAGAAGACAAAAGAGTTTGAAACTGTACCCATACACCTTTAAACATACTCATTATTTTATCGGTATGCGCATTTTTGTCTAGTTATTTAAGCATTTTATGCAGACATTTTATATTGAGCTTGTACAAGCTTTGTTTGTCAAAATTGAAATTTTTATAGGTTCTGTTTATAGTTTATAAGTTATGGAATTTATTCGCTTAAAAACTGGAAAAGATGATGAAGGAAGAAGACTCGACAGAATTGCAAAAAAACTTCTCTCAGAAGAAAATCTTTCGCAGCTTTATAAGGCTCTCAGAAACGGATTGATAAAGGTCAATGAAAAAAAACAGAAAGGCGAATATAGAATTCAAAAAGGCGATGAAATAAAAATAGCCTCGTTTTTAGCGGAAACCGCGCTTCTAACAGACAAAAAAAATCAAAAAAAAATCACTTCTCTTCCAGAAGAATGGATAGTGCTTCGTACTCAAGAACTTCTTTTTTTAAACAAGCCTTACGATCTTCCTGTTCAAAAGTCAAAAGCCGGCGAACTGGCTCTCAATGTTTTTGTCCAAGAAGATTACGATTTTTTTAATTCTAAAAATGCTCAAAAGAGTCTTTCATTTAGAACAGGTCCTTTGCATCGTCTTGACAGAAGAACTACAGGGCTTATTGCTTTTAGCCAAAATCTCGAAGGTGCGCAGGAGTTTTCTAAGGCAATTCAGGAACACAAAATAAAAAAAACTTATATTGCAATCATTGAAGGCGCTTTGGGAAAAACAGAAATATGGACAGAAAAAATCAGCAGAAATGAAAAAGACTTAAATAGTTCAAAATTTCATACAGTTTCTGTAAATTCCGATTCAAAAAATTCAAAGGAAAGCTATACAACGGTAATTCCGGTTGCGTACGGAGAATATAAAGGCATTCAGGTTACTTTCGTAAAATTCGTAATTTCTACAGGAAGAACTCATCAAATTCGCGCAACGAGTGCTTACCACGCGCATCCTCTGCTTGGAGATACAGTTTACGGAGCAAAACAGATTTCAGAAAAACAAAATCTTTTTCTCCATTCTTATTCTTTGGAATTTCAGGAAAATCTATTCAACCTTCCGAAAAAAATAGTTTGTCCTCCAGGAGAAAATTTCGTTTCAGTTTTAAAATCCTCCTTGATAAACTTGCCTTGTGAATTATAATATGGGTATGAATATTGGAGAAATTCTTAATTTTAAACAAAAGCCTCTTCAAGTTTTTGCATTTTTCGGTCCATCTGGCACAGGAAAAAGTTTTCGCGCAAAGCTTGTCGCTCAAAAATATCATATAAAGGCGATAATTGATGACGGGCTTTTGATTTATGAAGACAATATTCTTGCCGGGCATTCCGCAAAACTTGAAAAAAGTTATATGGGGGCAGTTCGCGTTGCGCTTTTCGATGACAAAAAGCACAGAGACAGCGTAGCTCTTGCAATTCAGAAAAAACAGATAAAAAAAATTCTGCTGCTCGGCACAAGCGAAAAGATGGTCAATAAGATTGCAATGCGCCTTCAAATTCCTCTTCCGGAAAAATATATAAGAATCGAAGACATTGCCACTCCTCAGCAAATTGAAGAAGCCCGTATAAGCCGGCAGATTGAAGGAAAGCATGTAATTCCAGTCCGCTCGTACGAGGTAAAAGAAGCTGGAAATTATTCAAGAATTTTTGTTTCAAAAGTAAAAGTCAGCCTTTCAAAAAGAAAGTTTTTCCGTCATTTTTTCAAAACAGAAGAAAAGAAAACTACAGTCGAAGTAAATGCAAAGCTTTTTGAAAAATCTGTAGTCCGCCCGGCCTTCTCAGTTACTGCAAGAAAAAATATTTCTCAGGCTCATCTTGCAGGCCTTGCAGGAGATGCAGTTAAGAAATTTAACAGCTTAATCCGCTTAAAAAGTTTGAACATAAAGGCGGACAAGACAGGATACCGTTTTTTTGTGACGATAGATGTTCCTTTTGGAGAACCGCTTACAGAATTGAGTAAAAATTTAAAAAATTACGTGACTTCGTCAATCGAAAAAAATGCGGGAATTCTCCTTGAGGATATTTCGATTATTGTAGACCATATTTTGGTTTCGGATTTAAAGACTGCATAAAAAAACACCTTAAAAAACGCAATTAGCGTCTGTATTTCAAGGTGTTTTTTCTTGGATTTATTTTTTTTATTTATCTTATCTCGGCAATTTTTTCTTCTGCCGGAAGAAATTTTACAGTTTTTCGAACTTTAAATGCGCTTTTTGGGATTTTTATTGCGACTCCGAGTGTTTTTAAAGCCAGGCGAATTGCGTATTCAAGTTCTGTGCGCTGTGGATTTATTGGAAGAACAAAATTTCTTACCTGAGCCCAAGTTTTTAAATAAAGTTCGCCAGTTGCCGTTTTTCCAGAAATTTCTTTTTTCCAGTCTGTAAGCGTATCGACAAAATCAATAATCAGATAGAACAGTTTTTGTCCGAGCCTTACAGTTTTGTCTTTTTGAACTATTTTGTCCATTTCTGCAAGGTGCTTCATATAGCTTTGTTCAAATTTTTTTGACTGATACATCATGCTGCTTGCGTTCGGCTGAAGGTACATATAAAGATCAGTCTTAAGGCAGGCTGCTATAATTTCAGATGAATGGCCAGAATTCAAAATTTTCAGCATTTCTTCTGTCAAACGGCTTGGACTTACAGGAAGCAAGAGATGCGCACTTTTCCTGATTTTGTGTTTTAATGCAAAGCCCATTTTGCAGCTGCAGGTCGAACTGTATTTTACTGCGCGCAACATTCTGACAGGATCTTCTTCAAAAATTCTGTTCAAAGGAATTACAGGTCTTAAAATATGATTTTTTATATCCTGCACTCCGCCGACATAATCGATAATCTGCTCTTTTGAAGGATCATAATAAAGAGCGTTTAGAGTGAAATCACGGCGCTGAACATCTTCTTCAATCGAACCAAAACTGTTTCCTACACTTCCGTCAACTGTCGAGCGGAAAGTTGAAACTTCAAAAATCTTTTCCCCGAAAAAAACATGGACAAGTCTGAATCTCTTTCCAATAATCCGGGAATTTCTAAAAAGTTTTTTAATTTTGCTTGGAGTTGCATTTGTAACAATGTCAAAATCTTTTGGAGTTTTTCCAGTAAGCAAATCTCTTACTGCCCCTCCGACGATGTAAGTGTTAAAGCCACATTCTTTTAAATGAAAAACAACTCTAAGGCAGTCTGCGTCAATTTTGTCTAAAGAAATTTTATGTTCTTTTTTTGTATAAATAGCGGCGGTTTTTACAGGCCGTCCACGTCCGTCTTTGGAATATCTGTATAACACAATGCTCCTATTCTAACGAATTGATTTATTATGCTCAATAATGGTAGAATAATAGTATAGGACTTGTATTGTTCTTGAAATTGAAAACTATGGGAGTTTTTTTATGAAGGGTATAATTCTTGCAGGAGGAAGCGGAACCCGTCTCTATCCGCTCACAAGGGCTGTCAGCAAGCAGATTCTTCCAGTTTATGACAAACCTATGATTTACTATCCGCTAAGCTGTCTTATGCTTGCAGGAATCCGCGAAGTTTTGATAATTTCAACTCCACGCGATTTGCCGGTTTTTAAGGAGCTTTTTGGCGATGGATGCCAGCTCGGAATGAAATTTGAATACGCGGTTCAGGACAAACCGAGAGGTCTTGCAGATGCTTTTATTGTTGGAAAAGAATTCATCGGAAACGACAGCGTTGCTCTTGTTCTCGGCGATAACATTTTTTACGGCCAGCGCTTTTCAGAAAGCCTTTTAAATGCTCGCAAACGAGTGGAAACAGAAGGCGGAGCGACAATTTTCGGTTATTTTGTAAAAGATCCGACAGCCTACGGAGTTGTTGAATTTGACAAAAACGGAAAAGCTCTCGGAATTGAAGAAAAACCTGCAAAACCAAAATCAAACTATGCAGTTCCTGGACTTTATTTTTATGACAACAGCGTTGTAAAAATTGCAGAAAATGTAAAGCCTTCTGCCCGTGGTGAAATCGAAATCACTTCTGTTAATAATGAATATTTGGTTCAGCAAAAACTCAACGTAGAAATTCTGGGACGCGGTTTTGCCTGGCTTGATACAGGAACATACGAAGGCCTTTCAGAAGCCGGAAATTTCATCGAAACAATTCAAAAACGTCAGGGAATGTATGTTGCTTGTATAGAAGAAATTGCATTTAACAACGGCTGGATTACAAAAGATGCGCTTCTTGAAATTGCAAAAGGCTTTAAAACCGATTACGGCTCTTACTTAAAATATATTGCGGAGAATTTTTAATGTCTTTTGAGTTCAATAAATGCCCAATTGAAGGATTATGGGAAATTCAGCCAAAAATTTTTGGAGATGCCCGTGGTTACTTTGCAGAAACATATTCAGAAAAAGACTTTTTTGAAGCCGGTCTTACAATGAAGTTCGTTCAGGACAATCAGAGCGCTAGCAAAGGAGGCGTTTTGCGCGGGCTGCATTTTCAGACAAAGCATCCTCAAGGAAAACTCGTTCGTGCGCTTGAAGGAAAAGTTTACGATGTTGCTGTAGATTTACGAAACGGCTCTCCTGCTTTCGGAAAATCTTACGGAGTTGTTCTTGATTCTCAGAAAAACAATATGTTTTACATTCCGGAAGGTTTTGCGCACGGTTTTTATGTAATTAGCGATTTTGCAGTTTTTACATATAAATGTACGGATTTTTATCATCCGGAAGATGAAGCTGGTCTTATGTGGAACGACAAGACTATTAGCATTGACTGGCATTCAATCTGTGGAGATGTAGAGCCTCTTTTGAGCGAAAAAGACAAAAAACATCCAGCCTTTGATTTTTCAAAAAAATATTTTGATATGAGCGCCCATTGGATTGGAGAAAACTGAGATGATTTGGGTTCTAGGTTGCAGGGGAATGCTCGGTTCTCAGCTTTGTGAGCTTTTTCAAAAGAATAAAATTGCTTACACTGGAACTGGCAGCGAAGTTGATGTCGCAGATTTTTCGAAGCTTGAAAATTTTGCGAATAAACTTGAGATAGGTTCTGGTTCTAAAATCGATTTTATCGTAAATTGTTCTGCTTATACGGCTGTTGACAAGGCAGAAGACGAAAAAGAATCTGCTCAAAAAATTAATTCGGCAGGACCTCTTAATTTGGCGCGGATTGCTGAAAAAAAAGGCGCTGCAATTATTCACATAAGCACAGATTACGTTTTTGACGGAAATGCTGTTCAGCCAATTTTGGAAACTGAAAAAAAATCTCCGGCCAGCGTTTATGGAAAAACAAAAGCCAGTGGCGAAGACAATATAATTTCATCAACTCAAAGGTATTATATTCTTCGTACAGCGTGGCTCTACGGTTTTTATGGAAAGAATTTTGTATACACAATGACAAAAGCCATGAACAGCAGGGAAAGCGTCAGAGTTGTCTGTGACCAAAAAGGAACTCCGACAAACTGTTCGACTTTAGCTCAAGTCATTTTTGAAATTTGCAACAAAAAAACTGTTCCATACGGAATTTACAACGTGACCGATGCCGGTCAGACCACCTGGTTTGATTTTTGCAGAGAAATTTATTCACTTGGAACAAAATACGGACGAATTTCAAATAACTGCGTAATCAACAGCTGCACGACAGACGATTATCCTGTAAAGGCAAAGCGTCCTGCTTACAGCGTGCTTGATACTTCAAAAATCCAGTCAGCTTTGAACATAAAACTTCCAGATTGGAAACTTTCTCTCGAAGATTTTATAAAAGATGAAAGGTTTAGTGTAAAATAGTCAAATTTTTTTATTTTATGCTTTTTATTATGCACGAGGAGATAAGATAAAAACAGCCGAAAATGTCGTCTGTTTTTATCCTAAAAAGTTTGCGTTGCAAACTTTCTTATCATCGGTTGTTTCTCAGTTCGTTGCGAAACAACTTAAAAAGTCAATCCTAAAACTGAAGTTTTAATCTTGACTTTTTATGGGAGAAAAATATGAGAAAACTTAAGAATGTGCTTGTTACAGGCGGAGCCGGCTTTATCGGTTCAAACTTTATTCATTATCTTTTTGGAAAATCAACAAGCGGCGAGAAGGCCTTTGAAGATGCAAATTTTTCAGGAAGAATAATCAACGTTGACTGCCTTACTTACGCAGGAAACGGAGAAACTCTAGAAGACATTGACAAAACTTTTGGTTCAGGCGAAAAAAATCCTTCAAAACGCCGTTATTTTTTTGAAAAAGTAAACATCTGTGATAGAAGCGAGATCGAAAGAATTTTTAAGCAGTATGATATTGATACAGTTGTTCATTTTGCGGCAGAAAGCCATGTAGACCGCTCGATTTTGGGACCTGAAACTTTTATAAAAACGAACATATTCGGTACTTATACTCTTTTGGATGTTGCCCGCAGCTACTGGGGAGTAAGCCTCGACAATCCTCGCGACGATGTTCTGTTCCACCATATTTCTACTGATGAAGTTTACGGTTCTTTGGGGCCTACGGGATATTTTACAGAAAAAACTGCTTATGATCCCCGTTCACCTTATTCTTCAAGCAAAGCTTCGAGCGACCATCTTGTAATGGCGTATTATCACACTTACGGGCTTCCAATTACTCTTTCAAACTGTACAAACAATTACGGTCCGTATCAGTTCCCGGAAAAACTTATTCCGCTGATGATTTTAAATATGCAGGAAAAGAAAAATCTTCCTGTCTATGGCGAAGGAAAAAATATCCGCGACTGGATTTATGTTGAAGATCACAACCGCGCAGTTTGGCTCATTTTGAATAATGGAAAAACAGGCGAAAAATACAATATCGGCGGCGAAAATGAATGGCAGAATATTACGCTTCTCGACAAGCTTATCGAGCTTACAGCTAAAGAAACCGGCATGAGCGAATCTGACATAAAAAACACCATTACTCACGTAAAAGACAGACCTGGACATGACCAGCGTTATGCAATCGATTGTACAAAAATAAAAACTGAACTCGGCTGGGAAAGAAAAATGTCTTTTGAGCAGGGACTTTTGCTGACTGTAAAATGGAACCTGAACAATAAAGCTTGGATTAACCATATTCTTTCAGGAGAATATCTTAACTGGGTAGAAAAAAACTATTCAAAAAGATAAATCTGAATAAAACAAAAGGCTGTCTTATGGAAACAACTTCATAAAGACAGCCTTTTTTATTCTTTAATCTGATTTGAAAAAGTTACAGGTCTTTTCCAGTGATTTTTTTTACACATTCGTGATAGAGCTTTGAAGTTTCTGCAACAACTTCTGCTGGAACGCTTTTTATCGTCGGATCACCGGCAAGGTTGTTTTCTTTGAGCCAGTCGCGGATAAACTGCTTGTCGTAGCTTGCAGGACTTGTTCCTGCTTTGTAAGTTTCTGCATTCCAGAAGCGGCTTGAATCTGGAGTCAAAACTTCATCGCCAAGAACAAGCTCTCCGTTCTCGTCAAGACCGAATTCAAATTTTGTGTCTGCAATTATGATCCCGTTTTTGAGCGCATGTTCATAACATTTTTTGTAAATTGCAAGTGCTGTTTTTTCGATTTTGCTTCCAAGGTCTTTTCCGGGAAACTTTTCATCAAGATCTTTTTTCATGTAATCGATTGTCACGTTTATATCGTGGCCTTCGGCGGCTTTTGTTGATGGAGTTACAATCGGCTCGTCAAGTTTTTCTGCCTGTTTGTACTCTTTGTCAAAACTGTGGCCAAGAAATGGTTCGCCCTTTTTGTAGGCCTCGTACATAGAACCGAACATGTAGCCGCGGACAATTACTTCGTAAGGAATCATCTTGAGTTTTTTTACGAGGATTGTGCGTCCTTCAAATTCCGGGCTGTTGAATTCTTTCGGCATATCCTTTAAATCTGAAGAAATCATATGGTTTTTTACAATATCTTTTGTAAAGTCAAACCAAAAGTTAGAAAGAGCATTTAATACCTTGCCCTTGTCTGTAATCATTGTAGGAAGAATTACATCAAATGCTGAAATTCTGTCCGTTGTAACGATAACCATACGGCCGTCTTCAAGATCGTAAACTTCACGAACTTTTCCACTGATAATCTTTTTCATATCTTACCTCATTTTATATGAATAAATATTTTCTAAAATTGAACCGCAATTTTTGCGCAGCTACTGCTCAATTGCCTTTACTGCCGAGCGAACAAGCGAACTTTCGCCTTTTTTCATGACGAGAAGCTTTCCGTTTTTTGCAACGACAATTAAGTCCTTAACTCCGCATAAGCTTACTGGAATATCTGAATAAACAAAATTGTTTGCACATTCAACCTGAACGACTTTGTTGTTCAAAGGATTTGTGCAAAGTTCACTGAAAGTGTCCCAGCTGCCAACGTCTGTCCACTTGAATGTAGCTTTTACGACCGCTGCATTCTCAGATTTTTCGGCAATAGCCTTGTCAACGGCAATTGATGGAACGTCTTGATAAGTGATTTCCATTTCCGGCCAGTTTTTTATTACATAAACTCCATTAACCTGCTTTAGAGAAGGTTTTTTGCCTTTTGTAACGGCTTCAAAGGCATTGCTTATTTTTGGAGTGCACGAAAGCATTTCGTTCAGGAACATTTTTCCTTCAAAGGCAAACATTCCCGAATTCCAAAAATAATTGCCCGACTCAAAATATTGTTTTGCGGTTTCTTCGTCAGGTTTTTCTTTAAAATTTTCGATTTTAAAAGTGTGGTTTTCGCCAGTTAAGTCTTTTCCGGCCTTTATGTAGCCGTAACCTGTCGCTGGCTGTGTTGGCGCAATTGCAAAGCAGACAAATTTGCCTTTTTCGGCTGCGTTGGCCGCATTTTTACAGTCTTTTGCAAACTGGCTTACTGGAGTGATTACGTGATCGCTTGTAAGCACAAGAAAAGTGTGGGAAGAATCTGGTTCAAGTTTGTTTATTAAACTTACACCAAGCATGATTGCCGCTGAAGTGTGCTTTGGCGCAGGTTCTGCCAGGACTATTGATTCTGCAAGAAGTTTTCTTGCGTCCATTTCTTCTGAACGATCTGCCAGTTTTTTTATCTGCAGAGTACATTCATTTTCAATATCTTTCCTGGTAACGACTACGATTTTCCCAGAAATTTTTAATGCGAGCGCGCGTATTAAACTTTCCTGCAAAAAAGAAATATTGTCGTTTAAGGCCATAAACTGTTTTGGATGAGTTGGACTAGAAGCCGGCCACAAACGTTCTCCAAAACCACCGGCCATGATAATAACATCTGTAATCATTTTAGCCTTCGTTATTTGTCAAAAAGGTCGATTCTTCTTTGGTGACGGCCGCCTTCAAATTCTGTTTCGAGAAATTTATCGGCAATCATTTCCGCCATTTCGTAGGCGATGATTCTTGCGCCCATGCACAGCACATTTGCATTGTTGTGGCGGCGTGTGTATTCTGCCATTACAAGGTCAGTGCACAAAGCTGCACGGATTCCTTTGTGCTTGTTAGAAGCCATGCTCATTCCGATTCCTGTTCCGCAGATTAAAATTCCGCAGTAAGCCTGATTTGAATCGACTAAGTCGCCTACTTTTTCTGCAAAAACCGGATAGTCGACGCTGTCTCCAGTGTCAGTTCCAACATTGATTACTTCAAATCCTTTTGATTTTAAATGTTCGATTAAGCGGGCCTTGTACAAATAGCCTGCATGGTCGGCACCGATTGCTATAGTTTTAGACATTGTTCATTCCTGTAAAATGAAATTTGATTGAATTATGACGAAAACTTTAGCATAAATTGCGTTTTTTGTCAGCAGAGCAATGTTCTTGTAGTGTCAGAATGAATGATAAAAAAAAATATCTAAAAAAAAGGAAAATATATTGACAAAAAAACATAAAACTTATTATTGTTAGCAATGGTTAATAAGAGTTAGTGTTTATTATTTAGATTACAATCTTGCTAACTATTCTTAGCCGGAGGTTTTATTATGCCGTTGCTTTTTGCTTCAATCGGAGAGGAAGTTTCTGTTGCCTCGATTACTGGCACTCAGGCTGTAAAACAGCATTTGGCTGACATGGGATTTTCTGAAGGCTCGAAGATTACTGTGATTCAGAAAATTGCAACCGGTTTGATTGTTAAGGTCAAGGAAGTCAGGCTTGCGATTGACAAAAGTATGGCTGCAAAAATTCTGATTAAATAACAGAAAATGCGGCAGGGATAGGAGTGGACGCAAAGCGTGTGCGGAGCACCGTAGCCACGGATAGCCCGGTTTTTGCAACGCAAAAAGCCGCCCGAAAAAAATCGGAAGTAGATATTTTCTCATTGAATTTTTATAGGAGGAAAAAATGAGTACTTTAAGAGACGCCGAGGTTGGTTCTACCGTGACAGTTACAAAACTTGACGGTGAAGGAGCCTTAAAACGCCGCCTTATGGACATGGGATTTACGAAAGGCTGTAAAGTTTTTGTAAGAAAAGTTGCTCCGCTTGGAGATCCTGTGGAAGTTACAATCCGCGGATATGAACTTTCTGTGCGCAAAGACGATGCGCAAAATATTGAAGTTGAATAAAAATCAAAATAAGGATAGTAAAATGAGTACTAAAATTGCACTTGCAGGAAATCCAAACTGCGGAAAAACGACAATGTTTAATTCCCTTACTGGAACTGTTCAGTATGTTGGAAACTGGCCTGGAGTAACTGTTGAAAAAAAAGAAGGAAAGGTAAAAGGCAAAAGCGATTTGATTGTGACTGACCTTCCGGGAATATATTCGCTTTCGCCATACACAAATGAAGAAGTAGTTTCGCGCGATTATCTGGCTTCAAGCGAGCCTGCTGCCGTAATCGATATTGTTGATTCGACAAATATTGAAAGAAACCTTTATCTTACAACTCAGATTATGGAGCTTGGAAAACCTGTCGTAATGGCGCTCAACATGGTTGATGCCCTAAAAAAGTCAGGAGATAAGATTGATGCGGCAAAACTTTCTGAAAAACTTGGCTGTCCAGTAATCGAAACTGTTGCGCTCCATGGAAAAGGCGTAAAAGAAATAATTGCCGCCGCTCAAAAAGCCGCTTCTGAAAAAACTAAGCCGGCTGTAATTCGGTTTTCTTCTGAGGTTGAAAAGGCGATCGGTGCAATTGAAGAGATCCTGCCTTCAGAAATTGAAGAATCTACGCGCAGATGGACGGCAATAAAAGTTCTTGAAAGGGACAGCGTGATTCTTTCAAAACTAAAACTTGACGAAGAGTCAAAAATCAAGGCTGAAAACGAAACTTGCGCCTTGGAAAAGTCTCATGACGATGATATTGAATCAATCATTACAAATGAAAGATACGAGAGCATAAATGCGATTTTGAAAGGCGTCCTTGTAAAATCTGGAAAAACAATGACTGCTTCTGACAAGATCGACCGCATTGTTACAAACAGAATTCTCGGAATTCCGATTTTCCTTGCTGTAATGTGGTTTGTTTATTGGGTTGCAGTTTCTACTGTCGGCACGATGGGAACTGACTGGGCAAATGATGTTTTGTTTGGCGAATGGATTCAGGGCGGCGCTCAGACTTTGCTTGAAAACGCTGGTGCAAACCCTGTCCTTATCGACTGTGTCGTTAACGGGATTCTTGGTGGACTTGGCGCTGTTCTTGGTTTTGTTCCTCAGATGGCGGTTTTGTTCATCTTGCTTTCGATTCTTGAAGACGTTGGCTACATGGTTCGGATTGCGTTCGTAATGGACAGGGTTTTTAGAAAATTCGGGCTTTCTGGAAAATCATTCATTCCGCTTCTTATAAGTTCTGGCTGTGGAATTCCTGGAATTATGGCAAGCCGTACAATCGAAAACGAAAATGACCGCCGAATGACAATTATGACTACGACCTGGATTCCTTGCGGCGCAAAACTTCCTGTAATCGCAATGATTGCAGCAATTATTGCGACTAAATTTACCAATTCTGACGGTTCGTGGGTTGGTCCTGCTATGTATGGAATTGGAATTTTAAGCGTTCTGCTCGCTTCTATTATCCTTAAAAAGACAAAATATTTTCATGGTCCTGCTGCGCCTTTTATTATGGAACTTCCTCAGTATCATATTCCGCAGTTAAAGACTGTTCTTTTGCATACTTGGGAGAGATTATGGTCTTTCATAAAAAAAGCCGGAACAATTCTCTTCCTCGCCTGCCTTGTAATGTGGTTCCTTTCAAGCTACGGCTGGTCTGTAAAAACTGAAGAAAGCGAAAATGAGACTGTTGCGCAGCAATCTGCCGAAAAGCCGGTTTTTGGCCTTGTTGAAGATGCAAATGATTCAATTATGGCAAAAGTCGGAGGAGTCCTTCGCTATGCGTTTATTCCGCTTGGTTTTGGAAATGAAGAAGGCGGATGGCAGTGCGCCGCTTCTGTAATTTCAGGTTTTTCTGCAAAGGAAGGAATTGTTACAACGATGGGCGTTCTTGCTGGAGCAAGTGATGAAGATACTGAAGCTCTTGCAGGCGCAGGAAACGTTTCTGATGTAATTTCTGGCGATGAAGTTGAAGCTGAGGAAAGCGAAGATGGAAATGCAAAAAATGCGGTTGATGCAATTGCAAAATGGTTCCCGACAGGACTTGTCGCATTCTGCTTCCTTTTGTTCAATTTGCTTGATTCTCCTTGTCTTGCTGCAATTTCTACAATGGCAAATGAGCTTCGCAATCGAAAATGGTTCTGGTTTGCAATTTTATTCCAGAATGCCTTCGCCTACATTGTAACTTTGATTGTTTATCAGCTTGGCAATCTTTTTACAACAGGTCATTTTGGCGCAGGAACTGTCTTTGCGATAATTTTTGTTCTTATGTTCCTGTATGGACTTTTCAGAAAAAATCCGTATGCTGAAATGGACAAAAAAAATTAAAATAAGTAAAGGCAATTTCTGAAAAATTTTGGAGACTGCCTTAAAAATATCTGTCCGAAGAAAAACTTGCCGATTTGTAAAGCAAAAAAAAAGCGGACAGATATTTTAACTTTTGCGGAGAAAAAAATGATTGCAAATATTTTTATTGTTTTGTTCATTGCTTTTTGGATTGTTTTTGTTGTTCATTCGATTATCAAATCAAAAAAAATAGAAAAAAAATCAGGAATTCCTGCTGGATGCTATTCTTGCAAGGCTTTTAAAGACGGCAGATGCAAAAGCTGCTGCGGAGAAAACAAATGATTGCAAATGCGATCCTGATAATTTTATTGATTTTACTCGCATGTCTAGGACTAAAGTCTTTTATAAAACGGCTCAATGGCGAAAGCTGCTGTAGCAGCGGAAATTCCGAAATAAAAATAAATCCTTTAGACAAAAATAAATCACACTATCCTTATGCGACGCTCATAAAAATTGATGGAATGAAGTGTAAAAACTGCGCAAGCCACATTCAAAACAAGCTTAACGAGTCTGGATTCTATGCAAAAGTAAATTTTAAGAAAAAATCTGCAAAAATTCTGTCAAAAGAAAAATTAAACGGCAACAAAAAAATAGAGGAAATAATAACTTCTCTCGGTTATTCTGTGATTTAAAAGAAAATTTGCCTCTAACTAATTTCGAATTGTTTTCAAATTCCTTTTTATTCTTCCGTAGCTTTATTTTCAAATTTGGTATATGAGCTCAAGAACAGAAGGTTTACATCTCCGATTGGACCGTTACGCTGTTTTGCAATAATCAGTTTTGCGTCCTGAACAGGATCTATTTCGCCCTCTTCCGTCTTTTTCCGTTCACGGTGAATAAACATTACAACATCGGCATCTTGTTCGATTGAGCCTGAGCCTCTCAGCTGCGCAAGTGTCGGTTCGGAACCTTCGGCGTCGCGGGCAACCTGACATAAGGCAACGACAGGAATGTCAAGCTCTCTGGCAAGACTTTTTAGTGATTTTGAAATTTCTGAAACTTGCTCGTAAACAGGAGCGGCTGAATTTTGCGTTGAAATAAGACCGATGTAGTCAATAAAAATAATTTTTACACCTTTTGACTGCACCATTCGCCTTGCCATTGCTCGCAAATCCAAAAGCTGCATATTCGGAGTGTCGACGATATAAAGTGGAGAATCAAAAACCCGTCCTGCGGCATCATTTATTTTTTGCAAATCATCAAGCTTCATTATTCCCGACCGAATTTTGTGTCCTGGAATTCTGCTTACCTGTGAAAGAAGGCGCTGGCCAATCTGCTCGAACGACATTTCAAGAGAGAAAAAGCCGCAAGGAATTTTCTGGTCGATAGCAATATTTTCCATCATAGAAAGTGCCATAGCCGTTTTACCCATAGAAGGACGTGCGCCGATGATGCTCAGTTCAGACTTCTGAAAACCGCTTGTCATGCTGTCAAGCCTTGTAAAACCGCATGGAATTCCGGAATAAGTGTCGTGGTTGTGATAATGCTGATGAATTATTTCAGATGTTCTTTGGACAACTTCGTGCATATCGTGAATTTGAATCGTCTGTCCCATATCAGTAAGGGCGAAAATCTTTTTTTCCGCTTCTTCAAGAATTGAACGGCTTTCACGCGATTCATCAAACGCAGAAGCCTTGATTTCTGAAGAAATTTTTATGAGACTTCGGCGAGTTGCTCTGTCCAAAACGACATGTGCATAATAATCGATGTTTGCGGCGGAAGGAACTTCATTTGTAAGGGATGCAATATAAGCTCCACCGCCAGCTTTTTCAAGCTCATTGTTTTTAGAAAGCTCGTTTGTGAGAGTAAGAATGTCTCCGGTTATTCCGCTTCCAAAAAGTTTTATGAGCGTGCTGTAAATAATCTGATTTTGAAGTGAATAGAAATGTTCTGGGAGCAAAAATGTTACAACATCCTGAATCGAAGTCCAGTCAAGAAGCATTGCCCCCAAAGTTGCAACTTCCGCTTCAAGATTGTGCGGCGGAACCGAGTCTTTTAATCGTTCGTCCATTATTTGCTCCTGTAAAAATGTGCTTTTCTTTTTGAAGTATAGCGTCGTTGCATTTTTTATCTTTTTATGAAAAATTATGAAAAATCAACGGCATTTTAATCTTTTTTTTATATTTAAAAATCAACAAAAAAAGCCGGAAAATTTTCCGGCCTTTTATTCAAACTGTCTGAACTTTTCAGATTTTGAAAGTAAAAAACTATTCAGCCTTTTCTTCTGCTGGAACTTCAGCAGTTTCTGCAGGTGTTTCCTTTTTAGAAGAAACTTCCTGTGGTTTGCTGTCTGTAGTCTGTCCTTTTACAGAAATTTTTACTTCAGCGTTTGTAGATTCGTAAAGGTGAATCAATGCTGTGTAGTGTCCTACGCTCTTAATTGTAACACCCTGAATTTCAATGCGTTTGCGCTCAATGTCGAAACCATTTTTGTTTAAGAAGTCAGCAACTGTCTGGCTTGTAACGGCACCGTAAAGCTTTCCGTTTGCAGCTGCAGGAACAGTAAGGTCAACGAGTGTCGCTTCAAGTTTGTCTTTTGCGCTTGCTGCATCCTTTCTTTTAGCTTCTTTGCGGGCTTCGATTTCTGCTTTGCGTCCTTCAAAATATGCTACAGTATCAGCATTGTACGGAACAGCAAACATGTGTGGGAAAAGGAAGTTGCGTGCATAACCGTTAGCAACATTTTTAACATCTCCCATTTCTCCGAGATGTTTAACATCTTCATTAAGAATTACTTTCATTTTTTCAAGCTCCTCTTGATATTAAAAAACGGCGTCACCAGGAGTTGGATCGTCGTTTTATTATTTTTTATTATTCTGCAACGAATGGAAGCAGACAAATTGCACGAGCACGTTTGATTGCAAGCGCAACTTCACGCTGATGTTTAGCGCAAGTTCCTGTAATGCGACGAGGAAGAATCTTACCGCGCTCTGTTGTAAAGCGTTTAAGACCGTCTGCATCTTTGTAATCTATTTTTACTTTATTAGCACAGAAACGGCAAACCTTCTTGCGGAAGAACTTTTTACCTCTGCGAGCGCCTTTCTCTTCGCCTTCGCGACCGTCTGAAGCGCCTTGTGTATCTGTTACATTTACTTTCTGTTCAACTTCGTTAGTTGTTACTTCGTCTGACATATTAAGTCTCCTAAAAATTGATTTTAATGATTAAACATTAAAATGGGATATCTTCTGAATATCCGCCGCCATTTCCACCAAAAGAAGGACTTTCTGCAGGTGGCTGATAAGACTGCTGCTGTGCAAAACCATTATTTTGCTGGAATTTCGGAGTGTACCCCCCTGACGACTGAGTGCCGCCGTTATCCGATCTTCCGCCAAGAAGCATTACACTGTCAGCAACAATGCCTACCTTGCTGAATTTCTGACCGTCTTTTTCCCAACGATCCTGACGCAAATATCCTTCTACGGCAATCTGCTTGCCTTTTGTAAGGTATGGCTTAAGGTTTTCCGCAGTTTTACCCCAGATTGTTACATCGAAAAAGTTTGCTTCATCAACCCACTGTTCACCCTGTTTACGGCTACGGTTTACCGCAATGCTGATATTAGCGCGTGCCTGACCGTTTGGAGTATAAGCAAAATCACGCTGATCATTTCCCAAGTCACGGACAAGACGTCCAACAAGGACTACTCGGTTAATATCTGTCATAAAATGCCTCCAGGTTGTTATTTACAGTGTTTATTAGAGAAAATAACTTTCTAGTCTTCGATTTTTACAAAAAGCCACTTCAAAAGGCTATGTGTTAATTTGAACTGAGTTTCGATTTCTGTAATTTTCGCAGGATTTGCGCTAACTGTAAAAAGAACGAAACGACCGCGTTTCTGTTTTTCGATAACATAAGTCAAGTCACGGTCACCGTAAGACTCTTCTTTGTCGATTTTTGCACCGAAATTGGCAAGCACTGAGCGAACTGCATCAGAAGCTGCCTTAAATTTGTCTTCTTCTGTAGAGAAAACAGTCATAAGTTCATACTTTCTCATCTTGTATGTTCTCCTTATGGTCAAATGGAAACTTCGTACGAAGTCTCAAGGGGTTGCTAAAAATATAACTTTTTTTTGCAGTCTGGTCAATACAAAAAAAATGTAAACAATTCTGGGCCATTTTTGCTGCGCAAAAAACGGGCTTTTCAGGGCTACGGCTTTCGCCTCCGACCAAAGGCTGACCTTTGTTTTCGCTTCGCTCACCCTTGCAATCCCTTGTCCAAAATATGCCTAAAACACAAAAAACAAAAGCGGATAATTGACACGATAAAAAGTTTTTTGCATAATATAAAAATCATATCGTGTTTATTGCCCGGGTGGCGGAATTGGCAGACGCGCTAGGTTCAGGTCCTAGTGAGAGCAATCTCATAGGGGTTCAAGTCCCCTCCCGGGCATATTCTTTTTTATAATCCGTTGTAAAAAGCTCTGCAAAAGTTATCTGATTTTTTTTGAGCCCTGACATTTCTGTGTAGGGTTTTTGCTCTGCTATAAATCAATTTTTTAGTTTTATAGTTCGAATTTATGTCCTTTTATGCTCATTACGAGTCCGATGCAGATCATTGCGGTCCAAAGGGATGAGCCTCCGTAAGACAAAAAAAGCAGGGGAATTCCTGTAATTGGCATAATTCCCATTACCATTCCTACATTTATAATAAAATGAAAGAAAAACATTGCAAGAATTCCTGAAATTATAAAATATCCGAATTCGTTATTTGTTGCTCTCATAATGTAAACCATTCGAATGAGAATTCCAAAATATAAAATGAAAACTGCCATGCAGCCTGCAAAACCAAATTCTTCTGCCAAAATGCTAAAAATAAAGTCCGTGCTCTGTTCTGGCAAAAAACGGTAATGGCTTTGTGTTCCGCGTAAAAATCCTTGTCCAAATAAGTTTCCTGAGCCAATTGCTATTTTTGACTGAATTATATTCCATCCGGCTCCTCTTGGGTCAGAGTCCGGATCTATAAAAACAATCAATCTTTTTATCTGGTAATCTTTTAGAACCTTTCCTGCAACTTTTGAAAGTATCAGAGCCGCACAGAACATTCCCGCATAATACGCAATCCAGTAAAAATACTTATTTTCAGGAAAGAAAAATTTGCCTGTTACTCCAATCATGCAGATTGCAAGCGACGCAATGATAACAAGAATACTTAGTTTTCCATTTGTAAGGACGCTGATTAGTTTGTAATTTATGTGAGCAATTTCAGTCTGATAAATCGGAAGAACGGTAAAAATTATTGTCAAAAGTCCGCCTGCAAATATAAAAAAAATATAGCGAAGCGGAAGCCCTGCGGCAAAGCACATTATCAAAAAAATCGGAATGTAAACCATTGCAGTTCCAAGGTCTGGCTGCAAAAGAATCAGCCCTGTCGGAAGAAGAAAAATTCCTAGAGAAACAAAAAATCTTCTTCTAGGCGATTCTGATTTTGAATTTGTAAGATATAATGCCAAAAACATAATATAGATGATTTTGCAAAATTCTGAAGGCTGAATTCCAAACGAGGCAAAACCAATCCAGGAGCGTGCGCCATTTACATAGCGTCCAAAAATTCTTGTATAGATTAAAAGAATTGCAAAACCAGCGTAAAGATACGGTACATAGCGAATAACTCTTCTATAATCAGTTATTGCTGTAAAAATCAAAAGAACGATTCCAATTCCAGCCCAGATAATCTGTTTTACATATTCTTTTGAAACTAAAAAGCCCTCAGAATTGATCGCAGATGAATAGATGAACATAATTCCAAGTGAAACTAGAAAAAGTACGCAGATAAAGAGAAAATAATCAAATATCTGAAAAAATCTTGTCTTCATTCTATTATTCCTGTCTGTTCTTTGTCTTTACCAAATATCTAAAACCTAAAGTATCGATTGCCTCATCAAAAGTCTGGTTTGCCAGAATTCCCTGAAAAATGATGTTCGTGCAATACGGAGCCCACCATTCCCAGTCATTTACGGCTTCGACAAGTACAGAGACAACATATTGCTCTTCAACTGGCGCATCGTAAGGGCCGTAAGCGACCATCCAGGAATGCCAGTGGTTTTTTTGAGCGCCGTTAACTTCAGCAGTTCCAGTTTTTCCTGCAAGCTGAAAACGCCTGTTGTTCATAGGATATTGGGCAGTTCCATCGGTAATCATATACCGCATATCTTTTTGAACTTCTTTCCATACTGCATTGTCAATATTCGATTCCCTTAAAATTTCAGGCTTTATTATTTCGATTGTTTCGTTTGTAGAAGGATCACGCACTTCTTTTAAGAGATGGGGTTTATAAATTTTCCCCTCATTGCAAACCATTGCAACCATATTTGCCACGTGCATCGGAGTAACGAGAGTGTATCCCTGTCCGATTGACATATTCATAGTATCACCGTCTTTCCATGTTTCATGATAACGGCGCTCTTTCCACTGGCTTGTTGGAACAAAACCTGTAGACTGTGCCGGAAGGTCTATACCCAAACTTTCTCCAAAACCAAATTCTTTTGAATAAGAAGCAATTTTATCTACGCCAAGATTATCCCTTCCGACAATCCAAAAATAAACATCGCATGACTGGGCAAGCGCATTTTTTAAATCTAGGTAGCCGTGTCCAGGATATTTTATGTGGCAGGTAAAAGTTCTGTTTCCATGGACAATTCGTCCAGGGCACTCAATTTTTTTTTCTGGAGGAATCGCTTTTTCTGCCAGAATTGCAGTTGTCATAATTATTTTAAAAGTAGAAGCAGGAGGATAAACTGCATTTACCGCACGGTTCAAAAGAGGATTATTCGGACTTGTCGCAAGTTTTGTATATTCATTGGCAGCATCATCAGAATTAAAAAGATTTTGGTCATAAAAAGGATAACTTACCATTGCCAGGACTTCTCCATTTGAAGGCCGTAAAACAACTGCCGCACCTACTCTTTTTCCAAGCGCCTGTTCTGCAAGTTTTTGAATGCGCGAGTCAATCGTCAAAACAAGATTTTTGCCAGGTTCTGGAGGTTGAATTACTGGAATATCTGAAATAATATGTCCGCGCGCATCTACAGTACGGCTTTCAAGACCGTTTTTTCCCTGGAGATAGTGGTCATATTGCTTTTCAATTCCAGTTTTTCCAATAATCGAATTCGCCTTATAGCCATGATTATACATAACATTGAATTCATCTTTTGTAATATCGCCGACATAACCGATTACATGGCTTATAGAACCTGTTTCAACATAGTTTCTCATTGGTTTTGAACGCCAGCTTACTCCTGGAAGGTCGGTAATATTTTCTGCGATATTAGAAATTGTATTAAAAGGCACATTTACGCGAATTTCAATCGCCTTATAGGAATTTCTCATTCGTGCAGGAATTTTTTTATCGATATAGCTTTTTGGAATATCAAGGTATTTTGCAAGTTTTGAAACGACAGTGTCATAATAACCGGAAGGAATTTCAGCAGGAATAAGGTCAACCGCAAAAGAATCCGTGTTAATAACCAAAGGAAGAGAAGCGTTTCTATCAAAAATTTCGCCGCGTTGTGCAGAAATTGTCTTTATCTGGCTTGAAATAGTTCTTGAACGCTGTCTGTAAGCCTTTCCTTCAACAACCTGAAGGCTGAAAAGTTTTACCGTATAAATAAAAAAAGTTAAAGCAAGTCCTAGAAGAAGAATGATGATGCGGATATTTTTTTTTGAGGCAGCAAGACTTTTTTCATAGCTGGAAAACAAGTCGTTATTAAAATCGTCCATTAACGAACCTTCTCTAAATCAAGGAGAATTCCATTTTTGAAAATATTTAAAAACTTAAAAACAAAAGGAGCCAAAATAGAATTAAAAAGGAGTTCAAAACCGAACGAAATTGAAAAAATGCTGTAGCTAACGTTAACGTTCGGATAAAAGACAGCGATTAACCATAAAACAAAGGCTTTAAACAACGTAGAAAAGGCGCCGAGTATAAACGGAAAAAACATTCCGTTTATATTCAAAGTTTTGCTGAAAAGCCCTGCAGCATAGCCAAAAACTGTGCGGAGCAGACAGTTATAGCCAAAAGGAACAGCACAGAAAAAATCAAGAAAAAGACCGCTTGCAAAACCTGAGCATGCGCCAAAAAGTCGGCCATTGTTCAGGCTAAAATAAAGGGAGCAAAGCAAAATAAAATCAGGAATTGCCGGCAAAATTAAAATATTTGAAAGCACGGCGCTTTCAAGCAGGGCGAATCCCAGAAAAAAAAGACAGGCAAAACCAAAAGATTTCATTTACCGGCGCCTCCTTTCCAGCAGCGGATTTGTTTCTTTTAAATCTGTCACAATGACAGTTTCAAGACGTGCAAAATCAACGACAGGAGTAATTTCTATATTAAGAGACGAATCGTATTCAACTACCATAATATTTGTAATCGTACCTACAGGAATATCAGCAATATAATTATCAGTTTCGCCGGAAGTAACTACAATATCACCAAAATTAAGTTCAGGAAGAACCCTCTTTTTTATATATTTCATTTGCAGCGGCGAATTTGCATTTCCGCTTCCATTTACCAGTCCAATATCACGTGTATTTTGAATTCTTGAAGAAACAACGCATTTTGAATCATAAACAGGCATTACAAGACTTGTTTCCAAGCCAACGGTAACAATTTTTCCGACAAGACCTGTCGTTCCATTCTGAACCGCAATAACCGACATTCCTTTTTTTATGCCGCTGCGGCTGCCCTTGTTTATGGTAATTCCCGAATAGATATTGTCTGGATTTCGTCCGATTATCTGGGCAGGAAAATTTTTCTGTTCGATATGAGTGGCAAATTGAAGCTGTTCTCTCAGACGCTCATTTTCCTTTCGAATTTCAGTATTGTTTCTCTGTAAAAATTCATAATTTTTAAGTTTTTCTTTTAATTCCTGATTTTCTGCTTTAAGGCTTTTGAGTTCTGCAACTGCCGTAAAAACTCCGGTCACACCGTCGCAAACCGAGTAAACTGCTTTTTGCAGTGAAGTTACCACAGAAAAACCAACTCTCTGAAAATTTACTACAAAACCGCCGCCACTAAAAGCAAGCGCTAATCCAGACAGAAAGAGAAGAATCAAGAATATAAATTCTGCGAAACTAAAAGAAAATGAACGCCGTGCCATTTTTACTTAGTCGTTAATATCGCTGTAAACCATGCGGCCGCTTGACACGTCGTTAAATACATCAAAGGCCTGGCCTGCGCCCTGAGCAACACATTCAAGAGGCTTTTCAACAAGAATTACAGGAACTCCTGTTTCTTTTGAAATAAGTTTTGAAAGACCTTTGAGCATGCTTCCACCGCCAGTCATTACGATTCCGCGCTCGATAATATCGGCTGCAAGTTCTGGAGGCGTTTTTCCCAAAGTTCGTTTTACTTCATCCACAACTTTTTTTACAGGTTCTTTAAGGGCTTCGCGGATTTCAAGAGAGTCGATTTCAAGAAGGCGTGGAAGATGAGTGATAGCATCTGTTCCGCGAACCTGCATTTTTTCGTTTGTAGTGCCGTCAGTTTCTGCGTTTCCAATTTGAATTTTAATTTTTTCGGCTGTCTGCTGTCCAATGTTCAAATTTGAAACCTGAAGAATGTGCTTTACAATGGCTTCGTCAAATTTATCTCCACCGACACGAATTGAACTTGTTACAACCATTCCTCCCAAAGAAATTACAGAAACCTCTGTCGTTCCGCCGCCAATGTCGCAAACCATATGTCCTGCAGGCTCATCAATAGGAATTTTTGCACCGATTGCCGCAGCCAGGGATTCTTCAATTACATCGACTTCTTTTGCTCCGGCTTTAAGGGCTGCCTCGATTACTGCGCGACGTTCAACCTGAGTAATGCAAGAAGGAATCCCGATTTTCATACGAGTTGATTTGAACAACTGATGACGAGGAACAACCTTTGCAACAAAATAGCGGATCATTTTCTCGGCGCTGTCAATGTCAGCAATTACACCGTCTGCAAGAGGTCTGATTGCAATTATGTTTTTTGGAGTTTTCCAGAGCATGCGTTTAGCCTCAGCGCCAACTGCAACGACCCGCTTAGTTCCTTTTTCTACGGCAATAACTGAAGGCTCATCAACTACAATCCCTTTTCCACGTACATAAATCAGCGTGTTGCAAGTTCCCAGGTCAATACCAACATCTGTTGAAAAACGGTCAAAAAAACCCATTTTATTCCTCCCAGCCCCATTTTTTTCATATTTATGTGCATTTTAAATTTTTTTTTACACTTATTTATATTCAGCTAGTTTTTTTAATGATTCAGGATGATTAACCTGTGCTTTCAAGGCTTTTCGCCAGTAAGAACGAGCTTTTATAATATCACCCATATTCTCATATATTACACCAAGACCGCAAAGAGCGTCAGCAGAATTTTCATTTTTTTTGAGAATTGAATCAAATTCTTTTTTAGCTTCAGCAAATTTCTTTTGTCCTGTGTAGATTTTTCCAAGCAAAAGATGAGCCTTATCTGTTATTTTCTCTTCCTTGCATTCTTTTGAAATTCTAAACAGATACTGCTCTGCCGCCGCGGCCTGTCCTGCATTATAATACTGTTCTGCAATTGAAAGAAGAAGCAAGTCGCTTTCCCGAGTCAAAAGCGCTTGAGTAAAAGCAGAAATGCTTTCCATCGTCATGCCAAGAGAAGCATAGCTTAAGCCCAGGTATTCAGGAATATCATCCGCCAGATAACCGTCTTTCAGGGCACGGTTCAAATAAAGAATTGCAAGGTCTGCATAGTAATGATAGTTTGATGCCGAATCTTTGTAAAAATAAGCCTTTCCGAGCATATATTCAAGTTGCGGAATAAGCGAAGATTTTGCATTATGAAGGGCAAGCCTCAAACTGATTATCGACTCGTCGAGGAAAGTCTGGGTTTCTGAAGGCTCAACCGCTGCATTGGCAAGATAAAATGCAGAATATCCGCGGTACGTCAAAGCCTTGTTGTTAAAAGCATTGTCTCTTAAAATCGCGCCGCTTATATCATAAACTTTTTGATAATTAAAATTTTTCCATTCTTTTGATAAGTGTGTTATTGAATTTCCTTTATAAACGTGAATATCAATTAGACGGCAGATAAAAAAAGTAACGGCAGATAAAAAAAGCATACAGCAAAATAAAATAATGCTGTTGCGAAGCACATGGCTTTTTCTTTTTACTGTTCCACCTGGCAAAATATTGAATTTCATTTTCCCACCGCTATGCTTTTTAAATAAAAAAACAGAAAAGAAAATAAGCCGGGTTCTGTTCTGTCCTGCAAAATTAAAAATCTTACCGGACTCATAACCATCTATCCGAAACTTTTGTCGCCAAAAGCCTTTAGCAGTCTACCCGTGGCTTAAAGGCCGGAAACCAAAACCACTGCTTGACTTTGCTCCAAATGAGGTTTGTCCTGCCATAAATGTTGCCATTTATGCGGTGAGCTCTTACCTCACCTTTGCACCCTTGCCTTTATTAAGGCGGTTTATTTTCTGTGACACTTTCTGTCGGAAGACGGGTTATACATAAAAATGCAACTGCCGTTTTCCGCCCTGTTATTACCAGGCATCTTTTCCGGTGGAGCCCGGACTTTCCTCACCTGCAAAATTTATCATTAAAAATTGCGGGCACGATTATTTCTTTTCTGTATAATTTTTTTATTTTTATTAGTCGTCAAAAGAAATTGATTTTTCATCTCCGTCATCAAGAGAATCATCATCAGTTCCGTCTGATTCTTCGTCATACTCATCATTAAACTCATCATCAAAATCAGCAAGTGTTCCTGTTTCGTCCATTGAAAGGAAGTCTTCTGCCTCTTCGCCTTCTGCAATTTCCTGATAGAAAAGGATACGGCTGCAATATGGACAGAAAAGAATTTTTTCGCCTTCGTGAACTTCGTTGGCAAACTGCGCTGGAAGAATCATGTGGCAACCTGTGCAGACACCGTTCTTTACAGCAACGATACCTTCACGGTTACGCTGTATAATTCTCTGGAATTTGTAGACAATTTCGCTATCCAATCCAGGAGTAATTTCGTTTTCCTGAGCTTCAAGTTCTTTTATCTGATTTTGATATGACTGAACTTCGCTTTCAAGGGCGGCCTTGTTTGAATTAAGCTCAGCTTCCTGAGCTTTTATCATTTCCTCGTCCATTCGGAGTTTTTCGTTAAGCTCTTCGCGCTCTTTGTCTTTTTTCTGGAGCTCGCTGCGGATTCCAGATTCCTTTGCAGATGCTTCGTTGATCTGTTTTTCAAGCGCTTCATATTCACGGTGAGTAGAAATGCTGTCCATTCCTTTTTCGCCAGCTTCACGAGATTTTTCTGCTTCTTCAAGCTCAAGCTGGAGCTGACTTGCTTCAGCCTTTACTTTCTCATAAACTGCGCTTGTTTCCAGAAATTCTTTTCTTAAACGAACGAGAAGCTCATCCTGTGTAAAAAGCTGTTTTGGAGAATCTTCAATTTTAGCCATAAGGCTGTATTTTTCTGCAAGAACATCCTGCAGAGCCTTAAGCTTATCAAAAACTTCTGTCATTGCCATTTAATATCCCCTAGGTAAGTATTCGAAAAATTATATAGAATTAACTTTTTTTTGTCTATCAATCGCTTTTTACGATTCGATGTAATCGCGAAGACCGCTGGCACGGCGCGGATGTCGAAGCCTGCGGAGAGCCTTTGCTTCAATCTGACGGATTCGTTCACGGGTTACGTTAAAGTACAGCCCTACTTCTTCCAAAGTCAAGCTGTAGCCATCGTCAAGTCCAAATCTCATTTTAAGAACTTCCTGTTCACGTTCAGGCAAAGAAGAAAGAACTTCGTGCAACTGATTCTGAAGCATCTTGTATGCAGTCTGATTCGCAGGATTTTCAACTTCCTTGTCCTCGATAAAATCTCCGAGCTGGCTGTCTTCTTCTTCGCCGATTGGAGTTTCGAGAGAAATTGGTTCTCTTGCAACATTTTTAACCTGTTTTACACGCGCGACAGGCCAGCCAAGCTGCTGCGCGATTTCTTCATCGTTTGGCTCACGTCCCAGTTTTTGCATAAGCTGGCGGCTTTCGCGGACAACTTTATTTATCTGCTCAATCATGTGGACTGGAACACGGATTGTTCTAGCCTGATCGGAAATTGAACGGGTAATCGCCTGACGTATCCACCATGTTGCGTAAGTCGAGAATTTGTAACCTTTGCGATATTCAAATTTTTCAACAGCCTTGATAAGACCGATATTTCCTTCCTGGACAAGATCAAAGAACTGCAATCCGCGGTTTGTATATTTTTTTGCAATAGAAACAACAAGACGGAGGTTTGCATTGATGAGCTTATTCTTTGCCTTTTCCATCATGCGTTTTCCTCGGTTGATTTCCTTTGCCTTTGTAAGAATTTCTTCCACGCTGTTTTCAAAATCGTATTCCATGCGGCGGAGTTTTCTGTCTATTTTCTGGATCTGCGTATAAACATCGCGAATTTCATCGCTTGACATTCCAAGCTCTTTTTCGAGTTTTAACGCTTCTGAATGAATTGCGAGTTTACGGCCAAGGCTGCGAAGTTCTGAAGGGCTTGAGATTCTCAGTTCCTTCATTTTCTTTTCTTGGCTGCGGCGGTAATCTTCAATTTTATCAGTTGCTTCTTCAAATTTTCCACTGAATTTTTCAATTTCCTCAGATTGAATTTCTATTTTTTTGAGTTCTGGCAAAATTTTTGCACTCAATTCAACAAGCTGAGAATTGTCAAAAATATCTGCTGATTGCTCTGCTTCAAAAAGTGTTTTTTTCAAAGCCATATACTGTTTCATTTCTGGCAAAACAGGTTTTATCCATTCTGAATAGCAAGACTTTAAGCGGCGCTTTTCTGCCATTTCTTCGTTGATTTCTTTTCTTGCTTTTCCAGGTTCATGCGGATCAATTCTAGTAAAAGCCTTCTGGGCAACAACAAAAAATTCAGGAATCATCATTCCGGAATCTTTTATAACACCTTTTATGATGTTTTCTCCGTCTTCCATTTCTTTTGAATATTTTACTTCCTCTTCTGCTGTAAGAAGCTTTTCTTTACCGATTTCGCGCAGATAAAGGCGAATCGGGTCGTCAACGCTAGAATCTTTATCTCCGTTTACAATATGAGATTCATCGTCAGATTCTTCACTTTCTCCGTCTTCATCAAGACTTTCGTCACTGTCTTCGTCTTCATCGAGATTGTCTTCTTCCATAACCTGAATATTATTCTGGGTTAAAAGTTGAAGCACATTTTCCATTTTTGGAGAATTAACAAAGTCCTGGCCGAGAATTTCGTTGATTTCGTCCCAAGAAATTATCTGTTTATCTTTCGCATATTCAAGAAGTTTTACAACTACGGGATCGAGTTCCTGATCCATTTTTTGCCTCTTTTTTAGTTGAATTTATATTCTAATTTTTTTTAGAACAAACGAGCCTGTCAATATTCATTTTTTCTTTCATTAAAGAATTAAATTCTTTTATCTGCTCAGGTGTAGAAGGATTTTTTAGAACTTTTAGCCGCTCGATTATATAATCCATCTGACGTTTTAAATTTTTTCCTTTAATTATTTCAATTCCGTCTCTGATAATTTTTTCCGTATTTTGAGAATATTCTCCGGACATTACACCTTCGGTAATCAGTCGCGTTAATTTCGGATCTTTACAGTGTTCGCAAATTGAACTGAAAGAAAGGTTTTTCTGCTGGTAGCAATCCTCCAGAATAATGAATAATTGTTTAGCTTCAGATGATTCAAAGACATCTTCGTTTATTTCCCGCCGCATCAGCTCAAACTGATTAGTATCGGCGATTACTGCGAGCAAAACTCTTAATTCCATTCCTTTCCGGATGTTTTCATCGGTTTCGCTGTTTTGTAAATCTGTCCGTTTTTCTAAACGGCTGCGGGCACTTTCCCGATTATTGTAATCTCTGAGAACAGCTTGACTCGACAGGTTAAGTTTTTGACAAAGCTGCTCCAAGCTAGTTTCTTTCTGAATGTCAGTTTGAAGTGAATCTACATATTGGAAAAAAGCCATCGAAATTCGAGCTTTTCCGTCTGGCGTATCAGCCGGATATTCATTCATCAAAGATTCAAACAGATAGTCAGAATCTAATATAGCGTTATTGACATCTATCGTCAAGGTTTCTGCACCGTATTTGAGTAAAATTTCCGAAGGATCTTTTCCACCGGTCAGTTTTATTACTTTTACAGCGATTCCAGCCTTTCTGCATGCAATAATTGCTTTTCTTGTAGCGCTCTGTCCGGCCCCGTCGGAGTCAAACGAAAGGTAAACTGTAGAAACGCCATTTTCACGGCTGTAAGCATATCTCTTTAGTTTTTGAATATGTTCTTCTGTAAAAGATGTTCCGCAGGAAGCAACGGCATTTGTTATTCCTGCCTGATGGTACGCAATGCAGTCCATCGGGCCTTCGCAGATTATCGCAAAACCTTTTTCGCCCATTGAGCGTTTTGCAAGGTTCAAGGCAAAAAGAGTGTTTTTTTTTGAATAGATTGCCGTTTCAGGCGAATTTATGTATTTTCTCTGAGATTCATCTGACGGAGGAATTACGCGCCCGCTCAAAGCTACGCAATCTCCCCGTTCATCAAAAATTGGAATCATAAAACGGTCGGAAAAAAGACTCATATCCTTGTAATTTTTAGAAAAAAGCCCTGACGAAGAAAGCAGTTCTTCGCTGAAATTCTTTGAATGAAGGAATTTTTTTAGCCAGTAACGGTCGGCAGGAGCATAGCCAAATTTAAATTTTTCTATTATTTCGTCTGTGATTCCACGAGTTTTTATGTACGAAAGCGCCTTTTTGCCAGAATCGGTCTGAGTAAGAAGATAGTTAAAAGTTCCTGCAAGCCTGTTGTAAAGGGATTTTAAGTCGTCTTTTGTGTGATCAACCTTGTATTCTGCATTTCCGTTTTCTGAATATTGAAGCGCAACTCCGAATTTTTTTGCAAGAAGCTCGACTGCTTCCGGAAACGAGATTTTTTCAATTTCCTGAATAAATTTTATTGCCGAAGGTCCGCCGGCATGGCAGCCAAAACAGTAATACGCATTTTTTTCAGGAATAACATGAAAAGAAGCGGTTTTTTCGCCATGAAAAGGACAGCATCCCCAGAAATCCGAGCCGCGTTTATCAAGCTTTACATATTCTCCAACTACAGAAACAATATCTGCCGCTCTTTTTACCGCTTCAATTGATTCTTGAGTAATAAATCCAGCCATTATTTTGATGATGCCGCCTTTTTTGTTTTAAATTGAATTCCAGCCTTTGAATGAGAGCTGAAGCTTTTTGAGAAAGTATGAGTTCCGTTCATCTCGTCATTAAGCGTAAAATAATAATAATCGGTTTTTGGAGGGTTTGCGGCGGCTTTTAAAGCGACGGTTCCAGGATTGGAGATCGGAGACGGAGGAAGTCCTGCCCATTTGTAAGTGTTGTAAGGTGAATCAATCTTTAAGTCATCGTAAGTAATTACATCTGGATGCGGTCTTCCTAGAATTTCTGTGATTATATATTCAATTGTTGCGCAGGAATAAAGGCCGATATTCTGTTCAATTCTGTTTTTAAAGACAGAAGCAATCAAAGGTGCTTCCCTTGCGACGCGATATTCACGCTCAACGACAGAAGCAAGGACAATCGTGCTGTAATATTCTGAAACGTTTTTTCCTGAATATTCGGGAATAGATTCAATTTTTTTGAAAAAATTATTTACCATCATTTCAACAACTTCTTCAGCCTTCATTCCCGGTGTGAAAAAATAGGTATCTGGAAAAAGAAATCCTTCTAAGGTTGCGGCTGGAATTTGATATTTTTTTAAAAGCGAATAATTTCTCGATGCAAGAATAAAGTCCTGTTTTTTGCAGACGCCTTCTTCGTCAAGAATTTCCGCGATTTTAGAAACAGTCAGCCCTTCCGGCAATACAGTTTTTATGTATTCTTGATGGCCGGATTCAAGCTCGGAAAGAATTTGAGCAACTGTCATATTCGGACTCAGTTCGTAAACTCCGGATTTTAAAAGATACGGAGTTTTTCGTCCAAAAACAACCGGAAATTTTGAGGATGCATAAAAAAAGTTTTCAGAACGAATAAGATTCGATTTTTTTAAAATCGAAGCAATTTTTCTTGTGCTTGTCCCTGAAGGAATTTCAATGCGAATTTTTTCAGACTTTTTTGAAATCGACACGGGAACATAAAGTTCTGTAAGAAAAAAAACTAAGACAAAAAGAAAAAAAATCGAAACAGAGGCAGCTGCGCAACGAGCGAATGTTTTTTTATTCATAATCACTCCAGCGAAAAATCAGTCTTCGGCGCTAAAAAATTTTTCAACTTCGTCAATCGACATAAGGCTGTAAATATACAGCTCAACTTTTCTGGAAAAATTTTCAAGTCCGGATGGAATTTGCGGCTGATTTTTTCTTAAAAATCTGGCAAGAAGTTTTACTTCCCTGCCACTAAAATTATATTCAAATGAACCGGAATTTTCAGGAGGAATTTTATTTTCAGAATTGTTTTCTGACAAAGACATTTTATTTTCCTGTGCAAGGACAAAAAATACAATAAAAAAGCCTTAAGATTTAACTTAAGGCTCAAAATTCTGGGGAGTGAAGGATTCGAACCTACGAAGCACTAGGCAGCAGATTTACAGTCTGTCCCCTTTGACCACTCGGGAAACTCCCCTTTAATAAAAAAAAAGCTGCCTGAAGGACTCGGACCCTCGACCCCGAGATTACAAATCACGTGCTCTACCAACTGAGCTAAGGCAGCATTTTTATTTTTTTCGCTTGAGTTACTTAGTTACCCCTGCGATGTGTTTATATACTAGCAAACTGAAAAAAAACTGTCAATAGTCTTTTTATAATTTTTTTAAAAGTTTTTTAAATTTTTTTTTGCAAAGTCCGGACGGAGCTTTTCTCCGCCGTTTATATAAACAGGTTTTATCTTCGAGTTTGAACCGAGATACGCAGTAACGAGGATGCGGATCATTTTTTCAGGGCTGCCTTCAATTTCTGGTTCCTGGCTGCAGAACAAAGGTACATTAGAAACGTCAATGCCGCAGTTTTCTCCGCGCCTCAACGCCGCGGCAGGATTCATTGCTGTTAAGTCATTTGTCGAAGTAAATTGAATAGAAACGATATTTTCTGGCAAAACCTTATTTTCTGAAAAAAGTTTTGAGCACATTTCGACGACATTTTTTGCAATTGATTCTTTAGTATTTTCGCAGCCAGTTGCGCCGCGAATTCCAAAAAGCCTTAATTTCTTGCTAAAAAACAAATTCATTTTTAATTATCCTTATACGTAGAAACAAACGGTGGTTCGTCTGTTTTTGCCTGCGTTTTTTTTATTTTAAATCATTCAGCGCTTTCAATACTTCTGACGCGCTTGCATTTGAAAGAAGCGAATTGAGTTCCGGATACTGCTTAAGCATTTCGCCGATTTTTGAAAGTTTTTTTACTGAATTTTCATTTTCGATGATTTTTTGAGCATGCTGTTTTGCGTATTCGGCCAGATTTGCATCAATTTCGGACTGAAGCTTTTTATAAGATTCTTTTGCCAGGTTATAGAGATTTAAGTCAGGGACAGAAGCCTTTTTTATAAGAATTTCATCGACTGTCACAGAATCATATTTGTTGTTCAGATTAAGATTTTCGATAATTTCCGGCACATTGTAAGAAGCGATCACTGTATTTTCATTCATTTTTATAATGTACTGGCTCAATTCCTGTGAAATTTTTGCAGAAATTTTTTGAAGATATTCTTCAAGCGACTTTTGCCCTGTTAAATTCTGCGCAGCCACAAGTTTTATAAGATTTTCCGGTTTTACAGAAAGAAAAATTTCAAAGTCAAATGAATAGGAAAAATCAGGCTCGCCCTTAACAAGGCTTGAATAAATTTTTCCGGAAGGCAGTTCTCCTGAAAACGACTGCTCAAAGACACAGGATTTTTTTTCAAAAACATAAATTTCAGCGTTTTTTGGGATGACTTTTTCCCATCGCCAGCAAAATTTTTCATTTTCTATGATTTTTTGATACACGCCGGAAGTTTTTGACGTCATTACACCGTATTTCCCGACAGGAACCCTAAAACTTACAAAACCGAGATAAAAAACAAATCCCGCAAATAAAAGAATTATTATAAAGCTTATAAAACCCTTTTTCATACCAGCCCTTTTTCTGTATAATTTATTTTATAGATTAGAGATGATTTTATAACGAAACCAAAGCAGTTAGCAAGCATGGAAAAAGAACTGTCAGACAATAAAAAACTCCGAAAAGCTCAGCCGAAATGGAAAAATCTCAGATATTTTACAGTTTTCCGCAGATTGCCGCTGCTTCTTTCTCTTACGCGCCGCGCATTTATTTTTTTTAGCTGCGTCCTTGTTTCTCAGATTGTGCTCTTTTTTTCGGGAAATATTCAGAATTTTCTTGATGAGAATTTAAATCTCATTCTTTTTTCTATATGCTGCGCTTCAATCGGGACAGGATTTTTTGCCCTTGCAGCCTGCCTTGAGTGCATTTTTTACATTATTTCGACTAAAAAAATCTATTTTTATGTTCACCTTATAATTTTTATTGTATTTTTTATTCTGGCGGTTTTTATCTGCCTTGCTTCAAATTCGATAGAAATTCTTTCGGGCGGACTTGTGAAAAAGTGAGATTAAAATATGAAAAAAATTCAGATTCCCTATGAACTCAAAAAAATGAATTCGATTTTTAAAGAAGCTGGTTTTGAAGCGTTTTTAGTTGGCGGCGCTGTGCGCGACATTCTTCTTAACAAAAGCGCGAGCGACTGGGATTTGACGACAAATGCACATCCGCAAGATGTAATAAAACTTTTTCGTCACGTAATTCCGACAGGAATAAAGCATGGAACTGTAACAGTTCATTTTATGAAAAAAGAAATCGAAGTTACAACATACAGAGCCGACCAGGGATATTCCGACGGACGGCATCCTGACAAGGTGGTCTTTGCTGAGTCGATTGATGACGATTTGAGCCGCAGGGATTTTACAATGAACGCAATCGCGGCAAGCCTTGACGACGGACATTTGGTCGATCCGTTTGGCGGCCAGCTTGACATAAAAAACAGAACAATCAGAACAGTCGGAAATCCGCATGAACGCTTTATGGAAGACGGCCTGCGTCCTGTGCGGGCGCTTAGGTTTGCAAGCCAGCTGGATTTTTGCATAGAAACCTCTACATTTTTAGAAATTTCCAATTGCGAAGTTCAGAAAAAAATCAATTCAATTTCGATGGAACGTTTCCGCGACGAATTTTTGAAGATTTTAAAAAGTCCTCTTCCGTCTGTCGGCCTAAAACTTATGGAACAGACAGGAATTTTAAAGCTTTTTATTCCGGAGCTTGCAGAAGGCCGCGGTGTTACGCAGGCAGACGCGAGGGGGTTTCATCAGTTTGATGTTCTTGATCACAATATTTTTTCGTGCGATGGCGCTCCAAAAGACAATTATATTGTCAGAATTGCAGCCCTTTTTCATGATGTAGGAAAAGTAAGGGCAAGAACTGTAAGTTTTGAAGAAAATCCTGTGACGAAAGAAAAAATTGAAATAATTCATTTTTGGAAACACGAAATTTATTCGGCGGAAATTGCGGAAAAAGTCCTTGCAAGGTTAAAATTTTCAAATGCCGAAATCGAAAGAGTCTGCCACCTGATTCGCGAGCATATGTTTTATTATGAGCCGGAATGGAAAGATTCTTCTGTGCGCCGTTTTTTGGTTAGAGTGGGAAAAGGCTATCTTGACGACCTTTTTGAACTCAGGCTTGCCGACAACTATGGCAAAAATTGCGAAAAGGCAGAACCCGGCGACCCCGTAATTCAAAACATTCTTGAACTAAAAGAGCGGATTAAAAAAATCGAGGATGAACACTCGGCTTTGAGCTTGAAAGATCTAAAAGTGAATGGAAAAGACCTTATTGAAAGAGGAATTCAGCCTGGAAAAAAACTTGGCTTGATTTTAAATGAACTTTTCCAGGCCGTTCTTGATGATCCGTCAATGAACGACCGTGAAAAACTTCTGGCTGTTGCCGAAAAGCTCAACGAAAAGACGTCTATTTAGAAAATTTCCGGTAAGTTTCGGCGATTATCCTGATGCCTTCATCAACTTCATCCTCGTCTCCTGCGTAATTTATGCGAAGACATTTATTGAAGTGAGGATGTTCGCAGACTGGCGGAAGTCCGTGCTCTGTGTCGTCTCCAAAGAAAAAATACTCTCCCGGAACAACGATTACGCCTTTCTTTTTTAATTCAGAATAGAACTGCATTGTAGGAATTGAAAGCCCTTTTAAAAGCAGCCACTGAAAAATGGAGCCTTCGCTTTTGTGAACGGCATAGTCTGTTCCGGCAAAATATTTGTGGAAAGCCTGAGCTGCCTTTTTTGCCTTGTTTTCATAATACGGGCGGACAAAATTCTTTGCTTTTTCAACAAGGGCGCCTGTTTTTATGAGATTTTCTGCCAAAGCCTGTCCAAAAGACCCAGAAGCAAGGGCTGCGATTGCGTTCATGTTTCCGATTGCCGTTACGATTTCGGCAGGAGCGATTATAATTCCAGTACGAAGCGAAGGCAGGCCAATCTTGCTCAAACTCATGCTCAAAACAACATTGTCGTCATAATACGGGCTTGCATCGCTTGTAAAAATAATGTTCGGCCATGGAAGTCCGTATGCGTTGTCGATTATGAGCGGAATTGAATATTGCTTCGCAATTTTAGAAAGCCTGGTAATTTCAGAATCTGTAAGAACATTTCCTGAGGGATTTGTCGGCCGTGTTACGCAGATTGCTCCAACCTGAGAGTTTTTTTTCATATATTCTTCAAGAAGCTCAAAATTTACATGGTACTTAAAAGTATGATCGGCCTCTTCTTTCCATGTTGACGGAATTGAAACAAACATTTCTTTTTCGATTCCCTGATCCGCGTAACCGATATATTCCGGAGCAAGCGGAAATACAATTTTTTTTCTATTTTTAGAACCGTCAGAGCTGAAAGTTCCTGCCAAAAGGTTAAAAAGATAAAAACAGGCGCTCTGGCTTCCGTTGGAAATCGCAACATTTTCCGGTCCTATTTTCCAGCCGTAAGTTTTAGAAAGATATTCGGCGACTGTTTCGATAAAGGACATTCTTCCCTGAGGACTGTCATAAAGCCCGATAAGTTTTTCAAATTCATCGCCGTTGTTCATTATTTTTTGCATTTCCTGCCTGTACATTGCAGAAATTTCCGGAATCATAGCGGGATTTCCGCCGCCAAGCCTGTATGGTTTTACGTTTTTTGGAAGCGGCCTGCCTATGTCGTCCATCAATTGCAGTATTCCTGACTGGCTGCAAAGTTTTTTACCAAAATCACTGAAATTCATTTTTATTTCCATAAAAAAGTCAAGGTTAAAACTTCAGTTTTAGAATTGACTTTTTAAGTTGTTTCGCAACGAAAGTGAGAAACAAAAGATGATAAGAAAGTTTGCAACGCAAACTTTTAAAGATAAAAACAGACGCCATTTTCGGCTGTTTTTATCTTACATTCCTTTTTTTTTATTCTGCACAAAAATTATTGTGCTTCTACTTTTTGTTTTATTTTTTTTATTTCTAGTTTTTTCTGCGGGTTTTCAATTTTTACAATAAGCTTATCTTTTGAAAAATCCACAGTTATTTTCTTGTTTTCTGTAGCCTTTCCTTCCAAAATGAGTATCGAAAGCTGCTCTTCAATTTCGCTTTGGATAAGACGGCGCATTGGGCGTGCTCCGAGGTTTGCATCGTAGCCGTGTTCTACAAGGTAGTTTCTGGCCTTTGGCTTTATCGTAAGCGTCAAATTTTTGTCAGAAAGCCGGGTTTCAAGCTCCTTAATCTGAAGATCGAGAATTTTCGAAATTTGCTCTTTGTTCAGCGCATCAAAAACAACAACATCGTCAACACGATTCAGAAGCTCAGGGCGCATAATTCGTTTTAATTCTTCAAGGGCGTTCGCCTTAATCTCGTTATATGGCAAAATTCCGTCTGGAGATGAATTAAATCCAAGCCTGTGCTCAGAATTTATCTGTCTAGCGCCTGCGTTTCCGGTCATAATAATAACCGTGTTTCTGAAATTTACCGTGTGTCCAAGATTGTCGCTCAGCTCTCCTTCTTCGAGAAGCTGCAGCAGAAGGTTAAAAATATCCGGATGAGCTTTTTCAATTTCGTCGAGAAGAACAACGCTGTACGGTTGACGCCGAACCTTTTCCGTTAAAATTCCGCCTTCGTCAAAGCCGGCATATCCTGGAGGCGCTCCAACTAAACGGCTTGCATTGTGCTTTTCCATATAGTCCGACATATCGATTCTGATAAGCGCGTCTTTTGAGCCGAACAGAAATTCTGCCAAAGATTTTGCGAGCTGAGTTTTTCCGACGCCTGTAGGTCCAAGAAAAATGAATGAACCCAAAGGCCTGTCTGGAGAACTTACGCCTGCCCTGCTTCTGCGGATTGCAGAACTTAAGACTTTTATCGCTTCGTCCTGTCCGATTACATTTTTGTGAAGATGATCCTCCATTTTTAAAAGACGGCCGGCTTCGTTTGAGTCTAGCTGCTCAAGAGGAATTCCTGTTATCGAAGCAATTATTTTGCAAATGTCGTCAACAGCAACGTGTTTTTTTAGACCGCAGGAGTTGCTCTGCCAGAGCTCTGAAAATTCTTCTAGTTTAAGCCTTAAATTCTTTACTTTATCACGGACTTCCGCTGCCTTTTCGTAATTTTGTTTTGCGACAAGTTCTTTTTTTTCGGTAGACAATTCATCAATCGCCTTTTCAAGCTCAGCAAGTTCTACAGGCCTGCTTTCTCCTGAAATTTTTTTTGCGCTTCCGGCTTCATCAAGAATATCAATCGCCTTGTCCGGCAAAAATCTTTCAGGAATATAACGCTCGGAAAATTTTACAATTGCAGGAATTACGCCATCGTCATAAACAACGCCATGAAAATCTTCGTATTTTTGCTTTAATCCGTTCAGAATTTCAATCGTATCAGATACAGAAGGCTCATCAACTTTTACAATCTGAAACCTGCGCTCGAGGGCTGAATCTTTTTCAAAGTATTTGCGGTATTCTTTTGTCGTAGTTGCGCCGACAATTTGAATTTCGCCGCGGCTCAATGCCGGTTTTAAAATATTCGAAGCGTCCATTCCTCCTTCAGAACCGCCAGCGCCGATTATTGAATGAAGCTCGTCGATAAAAAGAATGATATTTCCATCCTCTTTTATTTCTTTCATGATTCTTTTCATTCTTTCCTCAAAATCACCGCGGAATTTAGTTCCAGCAACTACAGCGACCATATCCAAAGCCAAAAGCCGCTTTTTTATGAGATTGAAAGGAACTTCTCCTTTTGCAATTTTTGCAGCAAGACCTTCGATAACAGCAGTTTTTCCGACTCCAGGCTCTCCTACAAGGACAGGATTGTTTTTTGTGCGGCGGCTTAAAATCTGAACAAGCCTTTCAACTTCTTTTTTTCTTCCAACAACAGGATCAAGTTTATTTTCCCGCGACAGCTGCGTTAAATCCCGTGCAAATTCTGCAAGAAAAGAACCGTTTTTTTGACCGCGTTTTTGAGCGTTCTGGGCAGAACCGAAAGCAAACTGGGAAATTGTTTCTTTTTTTGCATCATCTACAAGACGCTGCAATGTGCTTCCCAGAGTGTCTCCGTTCATTTGTGCGCTTGAATGAAAATGAAACTGGACAACCCTTGCCGCTTCGCGAATATCGTTTATGTTAAGTTCAGCGCGTGCAAAAAAATTGCTGGCAACGCTGTTTTCTTCGCGAGATGACGCAATCATAAAATGCTCTGTTCCAATATAATCATTTCTAAGCGAATTTGATTCGAGGGCGGCAATGTCCATGACAGTACGGAGCCTGCGCGAAGGCGGAAGCTCTGAAAGACTTGCGGCGCCTGGACGAGGAACAACCGCCTGCTCAACCGCCAGTTGCAATGTTAAGACGTTTATCCTCAAATCCTGAAGCATTATATATCCAAGTCCGTCGGCGGACTTTAAAAGCGCAAGAAGAATATGTTCAGGCATAAGTTCGCTTGAGCCGCATTTTCTGCCTTCTTCCTGGGCTGCAATAAAAACTTTTTGAAGTCGTGGAGAAATTCTTTTCATATTCATCATTTTATCAATTCCAATTTTTCAAATGTATCCTGAATAACCAGGGCTCGAAGCCGTTCTGTCTGTTTTTCTGTATTGTCAGAAATATCAGGCGGAAAGTTAAAATTTCCGCTCTTGAGCACAGTCTTTAAATGCGATTCCTGCACGCGATATATAAGCGGAGTTAAGGAAATATCATCAACTCCTTTTAACAGTCCGATGTCTTTTCCAAGCTTTATGTCGGAAATAATCATCAGGGCCTCTCTCAAATCAATCAAAAGCGAAAACTTTGCAACGGAAAATCCCTTTACGATTCTGTCGGTTATTTCCGTAGCCCGTTTTTTTATTATTGATTCGCGGCATTTTCGCTCAAGTTCGACAGTTTGCTTTAAAACAGCGGTAAAATTTATAAGCTGCTCAAGTTCGCTTCCAGTTCCAGCCTGATTTGAACTTAACTGATAAAAATTTCCAATTCCTGCTCCTGCCTTTACAAAAGAAGAAAAAGCAGGGCCTGCAATAACGCCCTTGGAAACAATTGACTCAAAAAACGGGCCTATTTCGCCCAAAAATGCCATTGCCGGCAGATGGACACGCGCAGAAAGTTTCATTCCGCTTCCGCAATCCTTTATATTTGCCGTAAGGTAGCCAAAATCGTAGCTAGCCGCAAACTGAAGGCTTTTTTGCAAAAGCTCATCAACTTCCAGGCAATTTTTAAAAGCTGTATCGCAGTCAAGCCCCGAACAAAAGCAGCTTATGCGGACATGGTCTTCATCGTTAATCGTGCAGACAAGACCGGAATTTGCTTTTTTTCCGTTTATGCGCATTACAAGACCGCCGCCCGGAGAATTCAAGGTCGAAGGCTGAATAAGCCCCCTTTCAATCAAAAGTCCTGCGTTCAAAGGATCAATTCCTGCAACGGCAAGCGCCTGATACGAATCCGATTTTTCGCTTTTTAAAAACGCGTCAAAAATCAAAGTCTGGACACGAACCGAATCGTCAGACTTAAAATGACCGGGAAAAGGAAAATCAGCTAGATTTCTTGCCAAACGGACTCTTGTTGAACAGACAACGTCGGACAAAGGTCCTGGAATCGAATACCACTCTCCGCAACCAGAAACATTCTCAGAAATATTTTTCTCACTCATCGTCGTTTCCATTTACCGGGGATTTTTCCAGAGCCCTTAAATAATCGCGGTAGACAGCTGCTTTTTCGTAATCCTCGTTTTTGAGAGATTCTTCAAGTTTTCCCTGAAGCGCAATTCTGTCAGTTAAAACGGAACGGAAAGTAGCAAGCCTTTTTGGCATTCTTCCTGAATAAGAACCTTTTATGCCCTCTTTTCCTAGAAGCTCCCTGATTTCATTTTTAAAAATTGAATAACATTCAGGGCAGCCGGCTTTTTTTGACGACTTGATCAAGGCAAGCTTAGTGCCGCAGACAGGACAGGCTTTTTTGTCTGCTTCCGAAATCTGCCTGGAAATGCTGGTCAGTTCCTTGAATATCGAAGTTATGGATTTTGGATCGCCTGTAATTCCGGATTTTGCGGCACATTCACGGCAAAGGTTTATGTGCTTTTTTCCTCCGTCACCGTTCAATTCTATAAAAACTACGGCATCCTGCTTTTTACAAAAATCACAAATCATTAAAAATACACCAAAGCCTAAGTATAATTCAAAAATAAAAAAAAAGGAATTGCCTATATTTTCTTTAGACTTTCAATCGGTTTTTCCTGGCCTGCTTTTATTGCAGGAATTGCGCTTGCAAAAAGCGAAAGAACAAGAGTTCCGCAGGCAATTATTGTAATCTGGACTAAGGGAATTGAAAGCGGAATATTTTGGAGATAGAACGCAGGATCAAGGATGTGAAGACGCGAAACAGCCGAAACATCGTGCCCCGAAACAAGAAAAGCCGCTTTTTTTACAAAAGTAAGGATATTTTCAATCCAGCCAAGAATCAAATCAAAATTTACTGCGCATAGGAGCCCTGCAGGAATTCCTGCAAGAATTCCCATAAAACCCGTCGACATGCCTGTGATTAAAAAAGAAAAGGTTATGCCAGAAGGAGAAGCGCCAAGACTTTTTAGAATCGCAATTTCCTTTTTCCGTTCCATCACGAGCATGACAAGCGCGCTTGAAATATTTACCGAAGCAACAAGGACAATCAAAAGCATGATAAAAAGAAGCATAATCTGGGTTGATGAAAAATTTTCGTATTGAGAAGCATTTATCTCATCCCATCTGTAAACGCGCGTAAAAGCAGGAGCAAGATTTTCAATTTTTGAAGAAATTTTATCAAGCTCAATAGAAAAAGCATCTTTAGTTTCAATTCCAATCATCGTCTGGCTTGAGCGAAGCGGAAGAATCGAAAAACCTGTATTCAGAGGAATAAAAACCCACAGCGCGTCAAGTTCCTGATAGCCGCTCGAAACTATTGCTGAAATTCTGAATTTCGTGATTTTCGGAACAATTTTATTGGAAGGGAGAATTCTCGTCGTAATAAGCCTGAACTCATCCCCTGCGTGCAAATCAAGGCTTTCGGCAATTTTTTTTCCGATTACGGCATTTTTCCCTTCTTCAAGGCGAATATCCGGCGCTTTTTTTATTCCAGAAACACTCTCTACAATTTCAAAAAGCGCAGAAAAGGCGGTGTTTTTTGAAAAAATATCATTTTCGACTGCGCGGATTGCAGCTCCTGTCCGGATTTTTTTTCCGGCGGCAAGTCCAATTGACTGAATTTCTGGAAAGACATTTGTCACTCCGTCAATTTTGTTCATTTTTTCAGACAGTTTAATAAGGTTTTGAGGCGACTGGGATTCTTCAATGTCAGGATGAAGAATAACGCTTAAATGGGAGCTTGAAAGGCCGATCATCCTGCTGGTCATTCCCTTTATCATTCCGTTGGAAACTGTCAGAATCATGACAAGAGGAACAAGGCTTATTGCAATGCATAAAAACGCTCCCGTAAGGCTTCTGCGGGCATTTGACTTTTTGCCGGTTCTAGGAAAAAGCATTCTGTAAGCATATAAGATGGACGCGCTACTTTTCATTGAGCATTCCGTCCTTTATTGAATAAATTTTGTCGCCCTTTGAAGCCAGTGCCATGTCATGAGTTACAAGGACCAGTGTCTTTTTATATTTTTCCGCCATTGAAAAAAGCAGTTCTCCAATCATAACGGCATTTGCAGGATCAAGGTTTCCTGTAGGCTCGTCGGCAAGTATTAGCTTTGGATCGTTTATAAGGGCACGCGCAACTGCAACTCTCTGTCTCTCGCCGCCGGAAAGCTGGGAAGGAAGATGGGAAGCCCTTTCCAAAAGGCCGACGTCCGCAAGCAGCGATTTTGCCTTTTCTACAGCAACATTTTTTTTCATTCCTGCCATGTAAGCCGGCAAAAATACGTTTTCGAGAGCTGTAAAATCTTTTAAAAGATAATGGAACTGAAAAATCAGGCCGAGATAAGCTGAGCGGTATTCGGAAATGCGTTTTTCATCAAGAGAAGTAATTTCGTAAGGGCCGACCTTTACGCTTCCAGAAGTCGCTTTGTCCAGGCCGCCGACAATATTGAGAAATGTGCTTTTTCCGCTTCCGCTTTCCCCGATTATAACGACTTTAGAGCCTTCTTCTATCCGAAGGTCAAGATTTTTTAAAATCGTAAGGCTCTCGCTTTCTGTTTTATAAGTTTTTTCAAGTCCGTTTATTTCAACAGCAAAATTATTCATCTCTCATCACCTCAGAAACTGTAAGATTAAGAACTTCACGGCTTGCCTTTGCGCTTGCAAAAAGCGCCGAAAAAATGCCAAAAAGCGTAATAAAAAAGACCTCGCCTGCAAAAATTCTCGGAGGAATATTCGCATAAATCATGTACATAGGATTTTCCCTCAAAAAAATGGCGTTTTCCGGCGAAAAAAGATTGAGAAAAAACAGCTGAATGCAGTATACGATTTTAGACATAATAATAAAGATCCCGGACATTTTTACGCTCAGAAGAAGCCCGAGCACAAGTCCGGGAACCGCTCCCTTTAAGCCTGTCAAAAATCCCTGCATGATAAAAATTGCCTGAATTGTATTTTTTTGACCGCCAAATGCCATTAAAACTGAAATTTCCTCCCGCCTTTCAAAGACGCGGCGTCTCATTCCGTTGAAAATATTAACTGCAACGACAACAAAAATTATCAGGACAAGAAGAAAAATCATATTTTTTTCGATTTTTAGAGTTCCAAAGAACGAGCGGTTAAATTCTTTCCAGGATTCGCATTTTGCTCCGGCAAATTTTTCTTCAATCTGACTGGAAATTTTTGAATCAAGGCTGGTATTAAAAAGTTTAATTCCGTATAAAAGCTCAGAATCTTTTCCAAAATATTTAATTCCGTCTTCAATGTTTACGAAAGCATAAGAAGCGTTTATGTCTGCATAGCCGCAACGAAAAATCCCTTTTACGGTAAAAACCCGCTCGGAAGAAATAAGGCTTACATCGCTTCCGCCAGAAAGCGCAAAAAGCTCAACTGTATTTCCTGGGCGAACGCCAAGCCTTCTGGCGAGCTCAGAGCCAAGCACAATAGAGCCGCTTTCCGACAAGTCAAATTTTCCGCTCCACATTTTTGCCTCTTTCTTAAAACCCGTATCAATTTCCGGCAAATTTGAAGGAACTGCGCGGATAAGGGCCGCCGACTGATTTCCGTTTTTTCCGGTCATAAGAGATTGCGCTTCCATAAAAGCAGAAACTGAACGAATTTCTGGAGATTTCTGACAGTCCATCATAAAATCCACAGAAGAATTTTCATCAATGTTTTTAACACGGATATGGTAAGAGCTGATTTCCATAATTGAATCGATAAAACTCATCTGAAAGCCGTTCATGACAGAAATTACGGTGATTAAGGTCATCACACCGAAGCAAATTCCAAGAGAAGCAAGTACCGAATTGACTTTTGAGCTTCCCTTTCTGTCAACAAGGCTGAATCTTCTCGAAACAAACAATACCCACCTTAAAGAATTGAAAAAATTAGCGGCTTTATTTTTTATTTTCATTTTTTAATCTCCGCAGCGCTCTGCCGTCAAGGTAAGTTGTTTCAGAAATTTTTTCTCCGGTTATGTATTTTTCCACGACAGAAAAACCTCCGTCAAAGAAAAAAGTTTTTGTAAAATCAGTTGAATTCTCGTAAACCGTCTGAATCCGCAGTTTTCCGTCTTCGTAAAAATAAGTGTCCGGAGTCTGCTCAAAAACATATTCAAAACGTGTAATATGCTCTTTTTTTTCTGTTTTTTTGTTTTTCGAAGGAAAATATTCAGTTAAAATAATTTTTTTAATCCGGCCTTTTTCGTCATATTCCCATTTTTTATCGCTGTCTTTTACGCAAACGCTTTTTGTTTCTGGATTTTCTTCTTCAAGGTGAATTTTTGTTTCGACCTCTATTTTTCCGTCATCCCTATAGGTTTTTAAAACCCTTGTCTTTTTTGAAAAATTTTCGGCTTCGGTTTTAAGAAGCTTTCCGTCGTCAGAATAAAAATAATTTGTCTCGGAATCAGCTGAGAATTTTTCAAAGTTTTGCGGCGAACTGAAAGTTTCTTTTTTTACAAGATGAAAATTTGAATCAAAAGTGCGCCTGACCGCAGTTTTTTCATCGGCATTCAGAAGAACTGTAAATCCATCTTTTTCAAAAATGCTTGTTTTTTCGTTTCCATAAGATGCTTTTCTCAATTTTCCGTCATGAAGGCGGTTTAAAACAGCTTCAGTTTCGGCATTTTTTTTCTCGCCGCCGCTTTTTCCGTCAAGAACCGAAAGCAAATCAAAATTTTCCGAAGCGCCGTCTCCGGCTTCCTCTTCATCTTCAAATTTTTTTATTGCCTGAGAACTTATTTCGCCGGCCTTTTCTGGAAAAAAGACTTCGTAAAGATAAGAAAAAGTTGAATTTTTCCAGACCGGAAGAAGCAAAAACTGAACGGACTGCCTTGAAATCTCAAAAATTTCGCCGTCAGCCTGCTGCAAAATAACGTTTTTTGCAATTTCAAAAAGGAAAGTTCTAAATTCCTCGTTTAACTCAAGTTCGTCCTGTTTTTTTTGCGCATCTTTTTTGTCAAAACCGGAATTTTCTGTCTTTTCGTTTTGCGCAGGCAAAAAATCTTGCTCAGCGGACAGAGGAAAATGAGAAAAGATCAAATAAAAGTTCAATATGACGGCAAAAAAATACTTCATTTAGCGGCCGAGAAATTCCTTGATATAAGATTTTTTTTCAAAAGGATGAATATCGGAATATTTTTCTCCTGTGCAGACAAACCAGACAGGAATATTAAGCTCTTTTCCGATTGCAAAAATCATTCCGCCTTTTGCAGTTGAATCGTATTTTGTGATTATGACAGCATCAACCCCGACAGCGTCATTGAATACTTCAGCCTGGCGAACGGCATTTTGCCCTGTGGTTCCGTCAATTACGAGAATCTTTTTGCAGCAGCCTTCGTCGGCTTTCTGGCATGCGATTCTGTCGATTTTCTGCAATTCCCGGACAAGATTTTCTTTGTTGTGAAGGCGTCCGGCCGTATCCGCAAGCACAACGGCTCCTCCGCTAGACCTTGCTGCTTGAGCCGCGTCAAAGACAACGGCAGAGGGATCGCTTCCGTGCTGATGCGAAACAACCCGAATTCCAAGTTTTTGGCCGTGCATTTCCAGCTGCTCTTCTGCGGCGGCGCGGAAAGTATCTGCGGCGGCTAAAATCACTTTTTTGCCGTTATTTTTTAGAAAGCCTGCAAGTTTCGCGGCTGTCGTTGTTTTTCCAACTCCGTTTACGCCCAAAAGCATAAAAATGCTGGTTTTTGAGTCGTCAATTTCAAAATCGGCGCGGTTTACAAAACCGCAAAGCATTCTTTCAAGCTCGTCCAAAATGGCATTCTGCTCATAAATTTTATTTTGGCGGCAAAATTTTTCCAGACTGCCAGTAAGCTCAAATGCGAGTTTTGCGCCAATATCGCCCTCGACAAGCAAATCCGTAAGCTCCTCAAAAAAATCCTCATCAATTTTGCCCTTGGAAAAAAGCCCTTTTAATTTTTGCGCAAACGTAATTTTTGACATTTTTCGACTCCAATATAATTATAAATAATTTTTACTTTTTTTGAACTGCGCGCGCAGGAAGAACTTCATTCGCCGCAAAAAGATAGCGAACCATTTCAAAAGCAAACCATGCGCCTGCCGTGCACGAAACTCCGATAGAATAGTACGAATATTTCTGCCATTTTTCTACTTCGTCAAAATTCGCCCGGCCGGCTGCATAAGAATTATTCACCGCCGTAAAATTTCCGACCGTAAAAAAAGTTGGAACTAAAGAACAGATTAAGACCGAATACGCCGTGTACATCCGCCGCCTTTGCCGGTCGATATGCTTTTCCCTGTCATAAGGTTTTGCGTTTACAGAAAGAGTATTTCCGTCCTGAGCGAGTTTTTCTGAAATATAGATGAATGCGCTTTCTCCCTCCGAATTTTCAAAAATTCCCAAAACCGGGCGTCCGTTCACAGTCGATGAGGCAAAACGGTTCTCTTCATCGACAGGAGAAGAATCGAGCGCGTTAAAGTAAAAAACGCCTTTTGCCATTTTTTTTAGGCAAAGCTCAAGATTTCCCATTGCAAGAGGCCTTAAAGTCGTTTTTACAGTAAAAAAATCTTCGCCGGCAAAAGCGTAATTTACGGTCTGCTTTTCAAAACCGTTTGCGGAAACAGTAATTGAATGAACTCCAGCGTTTACAATAACCTCCTCCTTTGAAGGAACAATTACTCCGTCAACGCTGACAATTCCGCTCTTTGCAGCCTGTTCAGGTTCAATTTCAATTTTTATTTTTACAGGAACTGAATTTGCAATTTCCGGCATTAAATTTCGCGCAATGTTCTGAGAAATCAAAACAAGGTCGTTTGCATTTCCAACTTCAGTAATTTCTGAAGAAGAATCTGCTCCAGGAAAAAAATAAAGTTTTACCGAAACAGAAACATATTCACCGTAAAGCGCGATTTTTCCAGTAAGAAGCGCATTGATTTTTGCGGCAGAAATTTCGCTGTTAAAGGAAAAGCTTTTTTCTCCAAATTCCATGGCTTTTTCCGAAGGAGAGAAAAGCGAAGACGGATCATTTTTATAAAGAACAACAGTTTCATTTATTTTTTTAGCCTCGCCGTCCTTTTTTTTCATAAAAGCAAAAGGAAGCTTTCCGAAAAAATTGTCATCGCGCTTTTTTTCATCAAAAATTTCACCATTTTCCAATGCAATCTGGCGTGAATATTTTTCTTTTGTTTTTTGCACGGCCGAAAGATTTTCGTCAATTTTCTTTTCAATCTCTGAAATTTTTTCTTCTTCTTCCCGAATCGCTTTTTTTAATTCCCGCGGGGTTGTCTTTGCAAGAACCAGAGAATCGCGGGTTTTGTTTTCTTTTGAGAGCTGCAAAAAAAGGGAAAGCCGTTCCGTCTGAAGAGCGTAAAGCTCGCGGTCAAGCTGTTCCTGGGAAGAAACGGAGCGGATTGAATTTTCAGCAATCTGCTCAAGAATCAGCTGCGGCAAGACCGAAGCAATCTTTGCATTCGAAGAATTTTCAACTCCTTTTTGAGAAAAGGTGAACTTCTGCCCTGCCAAAACCCAATCATCCGCAAAAGCAAAAAACGGGCAGCAAAAAACGAGAATAAAAACTGAATTTTTAAAAAACTTTATGAGCTTATCCACGGCAAAATCCACGGCATGAACCTGAAAAAAGCGCAGTTCCTACATATTTTCGTCAGAATCGTCAGTGCCAGCCGGAAGACCTTTCCATTGAGCCTGCAAAAACGCGTCGATAAACTGGTCAATATCACCGTCCATTACAGACTGAATATTTCCACATTCGTATTTTGTGCGGTGATCTTTTACCATTGTGTACGGCTGGAAAACATAAGTACGGATCTGATTTCCCCAGGAAATGTCTTTTTTTTCTGCGCCGAATTTGGCATTTTCTTTTTCTTTCTGCTCTTTGTAATATTGATAGAGTTTTGCCTTCAAAATGCTCATTGCCGTTGCGCGGTTCATAAGCTGAGAGCGTTCAGAATCGCATGTTACGACAATACCTGTTGGAATGTGCGTGAAGCGGACTGCAGAATCTGTTTTGTTTACGTGCTGGCCGCCTTTTCCTCCGGAGCGGTATGTGTCAACGCGCAAATCTTCCGGACGAATATCAACCTTAATCGTATCATCGAGAATCGGGAAAATAAAAACTGAGCTGAACGAAGTGTGCCTTCTTGCGTTTGCATCAAACGGAGAAATGCGGATAAGACGGTGTACACCAGCTTCGCCTTTTAATTTTCCATAAACGTAGTCGCCGGTAATCTGAATTGTAGTCGATTTTATTCCGCCTTCATCTTCCTGAAGATCGACAGTTTCCATTTTAAAACCGTTGCGTTCCGCCCACCGAATATACATCCGGCTAAGCATATAAGCCCAGTCGCAGGCTTCTGTTCCGCCCGCTCCTGAGTGAATAGTCAAGAAGCAGCCGTTTTTGTCTACTTCGCCGGAAAGAAGGTTTAAAATCGAAAGCTCCTCAAATTTTTTCTGGGCAGCTTCAAGAAGAGGCTTTAATTCTTCTTCGACACTCTGATCTTTTTCTTCAATTCCAAGGTCGTAAAGAGTCTCAAGCTCTTCTGCCTGTGCAATAAGCTCACGCCAAGGCTCGACACGGCCTTTTAAGTATTTTAGCTCGTTCATGGTGCGCTGCGCGTTTTCGGTATCGTTCCAAAAACCAGGAGCGGCGGTCATGGCTTCGGTGTCTTTTATTTTTTTATCGATCGCAGCGTGGTCAAAGACGCCCCCAGACACTGTCAATGTCATTTTTAAGCTTGTCTATAGGTTCCTTTAATTCTTCAAGCATTTTAATCTCCAAAAGCAGTTCAATTTTTTCCAGACAAAACTGCCCAAAATACATAACTTAATAGAAAATTTAACTTTTAAAGAATAAACAAAAGGCTTTTTCTTGTCAAACTGGCTTCAATGATGAATCCAAATTCAATTCAAAAAACGTGCAAAAAAAAGCAAAAAATGCTAAAATCAGAAAGAATATGAAATCTTTTTTTAAGCCTTTTTCATTCATCCTGTTGTTTTTTCTCCAGACCTTTTCTTTTGCCCAGGACAAGGCAAAGCCTTCAAGCCGTCCGATTGTAGATATGCTGTGCGCATCTGCCGTTTCGACAGACAAAATAAGGCTCACATGGAAACTTCCGCAGAATTTTAACGCGGCGTCAATTCTTGTTTTCAAAGACACGGTTCCAGTTAATTCAAAAACAGCGGAAAAACTTAGTCCGGTTGCAGAGCTTTCCCAAAAGACTCAGCAATATCTCGACACTGTGACTGATTTTAATGAATATTATTATGCAGTTCTCGCAAAACTTTCAGACGGAACTCTTTACAATGTGGTTCTTCCGTCGATAAACGCGACCGTGAAGGCAGTGGCTGTAAAACGTCCGGAAAAACCTCAGAAAAAATCAGAAGAGCAGATTGCCGCGGAGACGCCAAAACTTTACACAGACGGAACAATCCGCGAGCTTCCGCTTCCGTACATAGACTTAATCGGAGATTTTGAAAAAAAGCCTTCAAAGCTTTCAGCGGAAGTAGTAAATGCGGGAAAAAGCCTTGCTGGAAAAACAATCATTCAAAGGAAAAAACTCGAGCCATATTATTTTGACGAGGACATAACTTCACCTTCCGGAGGCGACGACTACTATCTTTTTGAAATTCTCAAGAACAGTTTTGTAAAAAAGAATTACGAGGCGTCGATTGTAGAATTAAAGAAATTTCTAAGCGTAAACCGCAGCGAGGAAACCACCAGCCGCGCGGCATTCTATCTTGCGCAATCGCAATATTTTACAGGAAATTACCGCAGCGCGCTGACAATGTTTCTTTTTACGCAGGACAATTGGCCGATTCTCTGCAAAAAATGGATAAATTCAACCCTGGACTTTTACACAATCCCAAAAAGTTGAAATAACTACAGATTTTTTATAGAATGACGGGAATATTTTAGAAAAAGTCTATCATTCTACAAAAAGAGAAGCACAATGCGTTTTTACAAGATTTCAAGAGTTTTTTTATTTTTATCGGTTTTTAGTTCCTCCCTTTTCGCCCAGGAAGCCCTAAAATCAACAGAAGAAGAATACTACGACTTTTTAAGCCTTACAGGACAGGCAGAACGCCCTACGCTCAGCTACCGCACATTAAGCGACAGTGAATGGCAGGTTACGGACGAAAACCATCTTTGGAAAGACAACAATCTTGGAACAAAGCGCACATTGTACGAATCAGACAGCACAGCAACAAACTGGTTTACAGCAGGAATCGACCGCAGCGTAAAGCTAAAGCTCTACGGCCCGGAATGGTTCAATTCATACAACACAAAAGCCCCATACGGCCAGAACGACGGCGCGCTTTGGCAAGGAAAAGGCTACAACACAAGTCTTACAGCCGGCGCAAGGCTTGAAGCCTACGGACTGGAGGCAACTTTTAAGCCGCAGGTAAGCTGGAGCCAGAACAGGGAATTTGAGCTAGTTGACAACAGCGCATATTATACAAACAAATACGCATATATCTGGGGATACGGAAACAATATCGGTGCAGACGCTCCGCAGCGATTCGGAAACTCTTCATTTTTTACATTTGACTGGGGCGACACTGAAATCCGATGGTCATGGCATACATTTACAGTCGGTTTTGGAGCACAGGCAATCTGGCTGGGGCCGGCACATCTAAATCCCCTATTACATTCAAATAATGCAGCTACATATCCAAAATTTGACATAGGTCTAAGAAAAACAGAATTACACCTACCTCATATAGGATGGAATATTGGCCACATCGAAGGAAGAATTTGGACAGGTTATCTCACAGAATCAGACTATTTTGACAATGATGAGTCTAATAATCATAATATGCTTCATGGCTTGACTTGTTCATACTCGCCATCTTTTATACCAGGATTAACACTTGGATTAAACAGAACTTGCCTTGTAAAAGCAAGCCGAGAAAACTTAAAATATGTAATTCCAGCAATAAAAAATACACATGTAGGAGAACAAGGAGCTGGAGAAGATCAAAAAATGTCAATGACCATTGACTGGCTTTTTCCAAAAGTTGGATTTGAAGTATATGGAGAAGTTGGACTTGATGACGGAACTCCTTTCTCAAACTATCTTAGGTCTGCAACACACATGGTCGGTCTAAAGAAAACTCTTGCATTTAGCAAAAAACATAATATTTTTGGTGAAATTTTCTTTGAATGGAGCAATACCGAAATGACTCAGGATTTCCAATTCCAATGGCCTTACAGTTTTGGATTTCATTACCAAATAACACAAGGATATACAAACAAAGGGCAGTGGCTCGGCTCAGGCATGGGATATGGTGGAGAAAGCCGCCTCATAGGTTTTAAGTTATACCACAACTTTGGATATGTTTATCTATTTCATGAATTTGCAAATATCGACTCTAACTATATATACTCAAAAGCAATAAACTCTGTTCCTTCCGACAATGTTTTAAAAGGCGAATGGCCAATAAGGTATTATAAAATCTTGGGTCTTGAAAATTTAAATTTTATAACCGAGAATTTTATTCTGTCCGAGGCTGTATATTATAACGACATAAGACACTACCTATACAGAAACCATACGTCCCTAGACAATTTTACGTTTTGCTTAAAATTAAAGTACAGTTTTTAGTCTTCAATGTAAAAAAGGCGGCTATTTAATTCTAGATTCTTATCGTTCATCTTTTGGAAGCGCCTAATTTTGCTTTCGAATCTTATTTAACAGCCGTTTTACAACCTCGTTTCGTTTGATTTTATATGAAAAAATGAAAAAGTATACGACTGGAACAAAAATAAAACAAATAAGAATTTTTATTATAAAATTTGCAATAGAATATTCAAAAATAAATTTTTTTATAAAAATATTTAGAAGAAATGAAATAGCTAATGTTACTGCAAAATATTTTAAGTGATCAAACAGATACAGAAAAAAACTCTTTATTGAAAAATGCTTTTTGAAAAGAATATACGAAGTGAAAATAAAATTAATGGCAAATAAGTTTATAGTTGTTCCTAAAAGAATTCCATATATGCCGAATTTTCTTGCAAGTATAAAATTTAAGAATAAATTCGAGAAAGCCTCTATAGCAGAACAATACTTAAAGTCCCACCACATGCCAAAAGCACCTGAAAAAACACCTTTTATATCCCCCATTGTTAAAAGATAAAAATATATGCAAATTAAAACAACTCCCTTGGTATTAAACATAAGCTCATTGCCAACCCAAATGTTCATAAAAGGCTGATATAAAACCATAAGACAAACAAAACACCAGCCAGAAATAACCATATACAAAAAATTTATATTATTGAAAAGTTCTTTAACTTTATCTTTATTCTCATTCGCAATAAAATTTCCCACTCCGGCAGTCATGCTTATACAAATGATATGAAGAAAACCATGAACAGCATTCATTATGTAATAGTAATTGCTATAAACAGTAACTGTTATAAGTCCTATAAAGTATGAAATAAAAATGCTATCAAATGAATCTCTTGTTGTTTGGCTTATTTTTGAAATAAAAAGCCCCAATGTTTTTTTATAAATATCCTTCTTCTGTTCTTTTGCTATAAAACCTTTGCAAACATATTCAGGATAAACTTTAGAAGCTAAAACAGAAACTGTGATGTTTTTGGTTATCGTCATAAAGGGAATTATTATTGTATATACATAAATGTTTTTGAAGAATAACAATATAATTATTTGAACAACAGGCTTAAATATTGAAATAAAAGTATCAATTTGGCTTAGCTTGTCATTTCTCTGAAAAGCATTAAATAGTGAATTTTTGTATGCAAATAAAAAATAAGACAGAACAGAATTTGACAGATAAATACAGTAAAGCAAATAAATATTAATATCGCTTGGATAATCCGCTTTTATAAAAAGTTTCAAGAATGGCAGAATAAGCAGACCAACACATAAGACAATAAATCCAACTATTCTATAAATTTTTCTAAATAAATTGAGCAAAGCGCATATTGCATTCTTGTCATTGTCAGCAATGGGCTTATACATGCTATAGACAATAGCAACACCAAAACCTGCTTCTGCCAAATTTAAAAATTGTAGTATTGAGGCAAAAAGACTGTTAAGACCTAAATATTCAGCCCCCAAAAGCTTTATCAAAAGAGTTCGTGTTATAAAAGGAAGCAAATTCTGGATAATCTGGTTAAAAAAACCCCAGAAAGAATTTCTTAAAGTATTTTTTGTTCTATTGAATTTCATTTTTTATGGGTTTTAAATAATACTCCTCCCCTATTCAATTTTGCCCTATCCCTTAAATTTTTAATTTCTATATCAGAAGGTTTTATCCCATTTTTCCAAAGAACATAAGCCAAAGATAGCTGGTCACGCTTTGAATAGTCTCTTATGAATGTCCACCATTCATCCATTATTTTTATTACATTACGCTCATTATGAACACGGTATATAAGGTTGTTCTCATTTAAACCATAATGTACAGGGAAATTATTGTTTTGCAAAAATTCTTTTATTTTTAACAAATTTTCTTTTGTATCGAAAGCATTTTCTCTCACATTTTCTATTTCATTATAAATGCAATCATCTTTCCAGTGCTTAGGAATCACCAAGCTTTGCTTTTTATTCAATATTTCATTAAAAATCTGATTGTCTGTAAAAATAATATTTCCATCTATATATATGCTCTCTTTATAATCTGGAAATAACACATGCGGATGAGTTTTGTGCCAGCGATTATTTCTAGTATTGTCAAGTTCACAAAATTCCAAAGGTTTTATACTCCAAGCTCCATAGTTTTTATAGCGCAATAATTTTTCACTATCAGTGAAACAAACATAATCCCATTCCGGATTCAAATACTCCTGAAGTAAAAGAGCTTCATATCCACCTGTTATACAAGTGTACAAAACCTTGTTTTTTTTATAATTATAATTAGTTAAATAATCAATTTGGGTCAAAAGTACATCACATCTATTTTTTAGTTCTGTAGAATCAATTAAAAAATTATTAAGTTTTTTCCGTATGTACTCTTTTAAAAACATAAAAACATCCTTATTGCTGTTCATTTTTCACAAGATTATAGTATAATGAGAAATATGATATACGATTGTTTTACTTTTTTCAATGAAATAGAACTTTTAAAAATCAGACTGAACACTTTAAACGCTGTTGTTGATAAGTTTGTAATTGTTGAGGCTGACAAAACGCAACGAGGAGTCTCTAAAGCTTTTAATTTTGAAAAAATAAAAGCAGAATTTGACAAAAAATACCCTGGTAAAATAATTTATATAAAAGCAACAGATTGCCCTGTCTTAAAAAATTCAAAAGACTGGGCAATTGAGCACTTTCAAAGAAACGCCATTATGGGGGGGGTATACAACTGTAAATCAGAAGATTTGATAATGATTTCCGACATAGATGAAATCCCAAATCCAAATATATTAAAAAATCTGCACGATTACACTGTTATTCCCGTAAATAAATCGAATAACAACAAAAAAATACACTTAAAACAGATATTTTCCATTCTGGGTGAAAATAAGAAATTTTTAAAATCGAATACACTTGATTATTTTTTTAGAATATATGGGTGTAGCCCTTGAGCAAGACCTTTTTTATTACTATTTCAACAATCGCGCTAATCAAAAATGGTATGGAACAGTTTTATGCAAATATAAAAACCTTCGTATTCCTCAGCAATTGAGAAACAGACGGGAAATAATGCCGTATGTAAAAAACGCAGGCTGGCACTTTTCTTATATGGGCGGAATTGAACAGGTAAAATTAAAACTGAACTCAATAATTGAAGGCGATAATTTTAAGCTGCCTCCGCAATTTTCTTCAGAAAACGACTATATAAATTTTTGTCTGGATAATGGCAAGGATGTGTTCGGAAGAAAAGAGCTTTCGTTTCAGTTTATTGATTTAAAGAAAATTGGATTGCCTAAAATAGATGAGATAAAAGAGCTTTATCCTAATTTCTTTCACTAAAAGGTCGAATGTCGAGTTTTAAATTTTAGTGTCATTATCGGGCTTGACCCGATAATCCGTTGGAAAGACTGCCGTGTCAAGCACGGCAATAACAGCCTTGTTAGCACAGGAATAACTGTTTAGCAGCTGTTTTTATTAAAATTCGAAATTGAGCCTAATAATAAGGAGTTTTTGCACTTATGAATAAAAATAGAAATTCAAATTTTGAGCTAATGAGAATTTTTGCAATGTTTCTCATCGTGTTTTGTCACGCCTGTCCAGAAGGCACATGGTTCAAGACTTCTGCAAACTTTTATTTTATAAGCTCATTTAAAAACTGGACCGGAATGCTAGGGAATTGGCTTTTTATCCTCGTGTCTGGCTATTTTGTATCTCTGTCATCTTTTTCATGGAAAAAAATTTTGAAACTCTGGTTTCAAGTTTTCTCCATATCGGCGGCAATTGGTCTGATTCTTTATTTTGCAAAAATTCCTGTCATAGGCTATGACAACGAGCTGTATCAAGACTTAGGATTTTTTAATGCGGCACACCTGATGACTAAAAAAGACTTGTTAAAAGCATTTCTTCCTACTCTGCTTGGACACAACTGGTTTGCCGCTGCCTACATTTCATTTTATTTTTTTGTTCCGTTTTTAAATCTTTCTTTAAAATATTTAGATAAAAATACCCATAAGAATATAATCATAACAATGATTTTGATTGGCACGGTTTTACCATTGGTGTGGTTTCAAATTTTTTTCAAAGCGGATAACTTGTTTTATTTTATATTAGGATTTTACATTGCATCATACATAAGAATTTATAATCCGCCATTTCTTAATAGCAACAGAAAGAATGTAATAATCTCTTTTTGTATATGCATATTTTTCTTTCTTTGGAAATTTGCAATGTTAAAATATGGCAAATACATTCCCTACGTAAAAGATCATTTAGATTATTGGGCAAGCTATCCTTTTAGCGGATTCAATAAATTTCCGCTTTTGATATGCGCAATCTTTTTGTTTGCTTTTTTCAGAAACTTAAAAATGTCCTATAACAAATTTATAAACCTTATAGCAAGCACAACTTTTGGAGTTTACCTTATCCATGAAAATTTGCTTTTAAAGAAACTCATCTGGCATAAGCTGTTCAAGTTTGATGCTTTTATTGACAAAACCTATTTTATTTTTTATATGATTTTTGCAGTATTAATGGTATTTTTCATATGCTCAATCTTAGAAATCGCTCGAAAAAAAATCACAGAAAAACCAATTGAAATATTTACAAGTAAGTTAAAAATACTCTAATTTTTTATCAGTTTTTTGGCTCAAAAAGATTGTTCCGATACAAGAATTCTTTGAGCCGAACTTTTAAATAATCAATCTTGCTATATTCTCCAATTATAGATTTATCTAATTGCCTGTCAATTTTTAGAGAGTCTAGCGCATCAAAAGAAAAATCATTCCAGTCAATCTTTTCTGACAAATGCTGCTCATTGAACAATTTAGCAATGGCATTATCAGACGCGCAGTGAACGCCGGAATTGTCCCAGCCCGTATTTTTTACCAGTGTTTCTTTTGGCATTATTGAAAAACGGTCTAGCAGAATCTGGCCTATGGAATTTGTATAATCATAAGGCCGCACATTTTTATCTTTTATAAATGAAATCGCGCGTGTATAGTTTTTTTTGCTTGCGGTGCGCAATTTTTTGCACAGTTTTTTATTTCTGAATAATTTTTCAAAAAATTCATTTGTAAGAATGCTTTTTGCCTCCAAATAACGGTCTTTCCAAGTGGCAAAGCCCCAGTCAGAGAAATACCGTTGAACTCTCACAACATTAAATTCATTTTTATCATAGAAAATCGGGTATGAATATCCTGAAATACTTTCAATAGACTTGTCATCTTTAAATTTTTCCAGACCTTTATTTGCATATTCTAAAAAACATTTTGCAAATATATTGTCATCCTCCGTAAAAATAAAAGTCTCGTAATTTTCACAGACATATCCAAGAATTGACTTTATATTTTCTATAGCGCCAAGATTTTTTTCTCTTTTTATAACAACAACTTTGTTAAATCCTGTCAACGAATCAAGATAGCCTGATATTAGCCTCCATCCGTTTTCATATTTTTCCGCAGGCGGATAATCAAGCGCAACAATCAAATCGGTTTTGTCTGCGTATTTATTGATTTTTAGCGACTCAACGCAGTTTTTAAAATGCTCAAAGCGATTCAGAGTGGGAATTACAATAGGCGCATAGTTCATTTTCTTAATTCCTATTTAGTTAATATAAGATTTATAATGCGTTTCAAATCTTTATCTGAAATAAGGTGATGGATTGGGAGACAAAGAACAGTATCAGCCATTTTATTAGCTATAGGAAGATTTTCTTTGCTTGCAGAAGGAATATTTTCGTAAGGAGAAAAGTTTGTGATAAGCGGATAGAAATAACGTCTGCTCAGAATCCCTCTGTCTCGAAGTTTTGTAAAAAGCTCATCACGAGAAAGCCAATATTTAGAAGAATCAACAAATATAGGAAAATAAGAATAATTATAATTCACATTTTTCTGCTCATTAAAAAAAGAAATTCCGGAAATTTCTTTTAATGCCTTTCTGTATGTCTCAGCCACATATTTTCTATGAGCAATTGCGTTATTGATATTAGTTAGATTCAGAATGCCATAGGCAGAGCGAATTTCATCAAGTTTTCCGTTTATGCCAGTTTCTGTTATATAGATTTCCGATGTGTAACCGAAGTTTTTTAATGAATCAATATAGTCTTTTGTCTCTTTATCCTTACATACAATTGCCCCCCCCTCTACAGTGTTATAGGTCTTTGTAGCATGAAATGACAAAGTAGACAAATCTCCTTCTGTAAGAATGGATTTCCCATTTTGTTTTACATTAAAAGCATGCGCCGCATCATATACCACTTTCAAATCATATTTATCAGCTATTTTTTTTATTTCAGCTGTATCGCAAGGGTTTCCATAGACATGCACAGGCAAGATTGCGCAAGTTTTATCAGTTATTGCATTCTCAATTTTTTCAGGATCCAAATTGCCAGTTTCAGGCTCAATATCAACAAACACAGGCTTTAGGTTGTTCCACATAAGAATGTTGCTTGTTGCAACAAAACTATATGGTGTCGTGATAACTTCATTTCTGCCGTCTTTTCCTAGCTTTAAAGCTTGAACTGCAACAAGCAAAGGAATTGTGCCATTTGTAAAAAGAGAAATATATGGAACTCCTAAAAAATCAGCAAGTTTTTCTTCTAGCTGCTGATGGTAATATCCGTTATTTGTAATCCATTTTCTATCCCAGATGTCTTTTAAAAGCGGAATAAAGTCATTCAAATCTGGAAGCAATGGAGATGTTACTGTTATCTGATTATTATTCAAAATCATATATCTATTATATCAAATAATTATTTTATTATCAAACCACAGAAGAAACGATGACATTTTTTTGTATATAATCTATACTTTGCGGAGTTTCAGGAATTTTATTGTATGGATGTTTCAATAATTATTGTGAATTACAACACCAAAAATCTTACAAAAGACTGCATAAATTCTATTTATGAACAAACAGCAGGTTTAGAATTTGAGATAATTGTGTCTGACAACAATTCTAAAGACGGTTCCATTGAAATGATAAAAGAATCATTTCCAAATGTGATTTTAATAGAAAACAATGAAAATCTAGGCTTTGGACGCGCGAACAACAAAGGTCTTGCTGTTGCAACCGGAAAATATATTTTTTATCTAAACAGCGATACAATTCTATTAAATAATGCGGTAAAAATATTTTTTGACTACTTTGAAAAACACAATAATGAGAACATTGGAGCATTAGGCTGCAATCTACAAAATAAGGATGGAGAAACAATACATTCATTTGGACAAATTGTTCCGCTAAAAAAAAGAGTAAAAACGCTTTTCCATACATTCTTAGGAATTTCAAAAGATACAATCAAATATTTTTTAACCCATAAGAAAGAATCGATAAAAATAGAACATCATCAAAATTTTACAACAGGAGAAGTTCCTTATATCACGGGCGCTGATTTATTTGTAAAAAACAATGATTTTGCAAAGTATGATGAGCGATATTTTATGTATAATGAAGAGGTTGACTTGCAATTGCAAATGCATAAAGCAAATCAAAAATCAATATTAATTGAAGGCCCGAAAATAATACATCTTGAAGGCGGCTCGACTGAAAAAAAACTTTATAAAATATTTTACCTCTCTTCAATTGGAAACCAGCAGCTTTTTCTTTCATACGTTCAATTTTATAATAAAAATGAACACAAGCCTTTTCTTTTAATTTTATTAAAGCTTGCAATATTCTTAATATGGGTAAATCCATATCTTATAAAGAATACTAAGAAGAACATTCCAAGACTTTTAAAATCTTAAATCATTAAACAAAAAAAATAATACAGAGGCATTTATGAATCTTTTATATGACCTATCTGCAACCCAGCCTTCTCCTGAAAGCAAGTTTCATGGCGGCGGAGTTTACGGCGAAGTTGTATTTTTCAAACTTCTTGAATATTTGGACAAATTCAACCTTATATGTTACTACAATGCAGAAGCATATCTTAATCCAAAGATTCTGTCTGCCATAAAAGAATACGATATAAAACTTTACGACCTAAATAGGAAAAATATCGAAGAAATTTTAAAAGAAGAAAAAATTGATAGAATTTATTCAGCAATGCTTAACTTAAATCAGAATATTCCGCTCGGAAAAACCGAAGTTTACACGACAGTGCATGGCTTAAGAACCCTTGAAATGCCATTTGATAAAATCATGTTGAGTTATGCAACTTCTTTAAAAGAAAAAATAAAATTCTTGTTATTCATGACACTAGCTAAAAAAATTTATTTAAAAAAGCTGAAAATAATAAACGGAAGATTAGTTGCTGACAAAAGAATCAATGTAATCACAATCTCAAATCATTCTTTAGCATCTATAAAATCTTTTTATCCAGAAACACAGTCAAAAGAGATTCCTGTTTTTGCCTCCCCTACTTTTTATCAGCTTGAAAATCATAGGCAATTAGAAAAAATCAACATCGATGAATGTGCAAAAAATAATTTTCCAAAATATAATATTCAAGAGGGGATGTTTTTTTTAATCACAAGTGCGGCACGGTGGACAAAAAACGCATTGAGAGCAATATGGGCATTTGACTCGCTTTTCTCTGACAGAATTGCCTTAGACTTCAAAGTTGTTATTACAGGTGTAACAAACAAAAAAATATTTACAAGAAAAATAAAACATCCTGAACATTTTGTTTTCCTTGGTTATGTGGACAGAGACTTTCTTGAAGCACTGACGGCAAAACAATACGCATTTATTTATCCCAGCCTAAATGAAGGCTTTGGCTACCCTCCAATAGAATCATTTAAATACGGCATTCCTGTAGCCGCAAGCGGAACATCTTCAATTCCTGAAGTTTGCGGGAACGCTGCAATTTATTTTGACCCATATTCAGTGTCTGAAATAAAAAATCGAATTGTTCAATTATTAGATAAAAATATATACGATGAATATTCAAAACGTGCAGAAAAACAATTTAAAATAGTTTCCGAAAAACAAAAAGAGAATTTACAAAAACTCGCTGAATATATAATAGGCTTTCATTCATAGGGAATAGTAAAAAACAAAGGATATTGCAATTTGATTGCCCTTATAACACATGGGCAGAATGTCCTGAATATATTTTCAAGCTGCAAATAGCAACTGACGAATAAATACTTTTCTAGTAGAATAAAGCTGCTATAGACTAATTATATGCCAAGCAATTTCTGAAAATCTCACAATTTTAACAGCCGATGCAACAATCCCGAGATACCTAGTAAAATCCATTTGGAAATAAAACTCCGCTAATCTCTGCAATTATTCAAACATATAACCGCAAACAGTTGTTCCGCAGATATGATACAAAAATGCCTTTTCTCAACTCTTAGTAGCCTTATCAAATAAGTAAACTCAAATTGCTTAAAAGTTTAATCCAAATTAAGTTTAAATGAATTTCAATTTAGATAAAAAGTGTATTCAAATTGAGTTTAAACAAATTTCAATTTGAGTTTAACACGTATTCAATTTAATTTTAAAATGAAATCAATTTAAGTTTAAATTAAAATCAATTTAACATCTGTTTAATTTCAACTTGATTTATCAACAATGTTAATTTAAAATTATATTTAGCTTCGCCTATCCTAGGATCATAGACAGGCGTTGCATGAAGCCGTTGCAGGCATAAAAATATACGGAGAAAGCGCATGATTAACATAAAGACAGTGCCTAACAACACAGGCAGAAGCAAGAGCGGATTTTGCTTCCAGAGCATAGCCGACACCGAGGCTGGAATCGAGGAGATTGTAAAGGAAATGGTCGGCTACAATTCAACCCTTACCGAGGCGGACATGCGCGCGGCCCTCGCCGTTCTGGACACGGCAGTAAAAAGGCTTCTTCAGGAAGGATGCAAGGTGAGGCTTCCGTGGGTGGACCTGCAGCTTGCGGCGCATGGAACAGCGGAGTCTGTCTCGGTAAAATTCCAGAACAAGAAAGACGACAACCGCTTTGTTCTAAAGGCCGCGGTCAACAAGAAGTTCGAGGCGGAGGCCGGCGCCAAAGTCTCCTACAATACAAAATCGTCAGAACCGGCGATGAATCCTGCAATCTACAGTGTTTTCGCAATAACTGACACGGCCGAATACTCAAGAGAGCTTCTTTTGAGGCGGGGAACGTGCTTTAGAATCCACGGGAAAAACCTGGGCTTTGACTTTGAGGACGAAAAACAGGGAGTGTTCCTCACATTGAAAAGCGACAGGACAAAGAGCGTCAGAATCTCAAGGTTCATCCGGCGCACCCAAAGGACTATAGACGCCGTGGTTCCACAGGATATTGAAAGCGGAACTTATAAGCTCTCGTTCGTGAAGAAAAACGGCGAAGGCCTGTATCCTAGCGCGAACTCAACAGCGGAAATAGAAATCGCCGGGTGAATAACCTTCGGGAATGACACTTAATTGTTGCTTTTATCAAAATTAGACATTTGGGCTAAATACCAATTTATTTTTCCCCTCTTCCATGCTATTATTATTCTATGCAAAATATCAGAAAACTGCCGATTGGCATCCAGAGCTTTGAAAGCCTCCGCAGAGACAATTATATCTATATAGACAAGACGGAATTTGTATACAGTCTTGTCCACTCAGGAAAAGTTTACTTTCTTAGCCGGCCGCGCCGCTTTGGAAAGAGTCTTTTTCTCTCGACGCTGAAGGCATATTTTGAAGGCAAGAAGGAACTTTTTGCAGGGCTTAGGATTGAGCAGCTTGAAAAGGACAATCCCGACGCCTGGAAACCCTACCCAGTTATTCATCTGAATTTTGCGCAGAACAGTTTTTCAAAAGAAAGCTCTCTTGAAAAAACTATAAATCTTCAGCTGGAAGAATATGAAAAAAAATATGAAATACAATCTGACTACAAAGACTCTTTGGACCCGACAAATTTTGCAGGCCGATTCATAAACATTGTGCAGACCGCGCGGAAAAAGACCGGGCTTCCGGCCGCCGTCCTGATTGACGAGTACGACAAGCCGCTTCTTGACGCGCAGAGCAACGAAAGTCTTGTAAACGAGAACAGGGAAATCTTGCGCGGGCTTTACGTAACCTTAAAAGCCTTAGACGAGGACCTTAAATTTGTGTTTTTGACAGGCGTAACAAAGTTCAGCAAGGTGAGCATATTCAGCGACCTGAACCAGCTTGAAGACATCTCTCTTTCAAGCCAGTATGCAACAGCCTGCGGAATCACAGAAAAAGAGATGCTTGAAAACCTTGGGCAGGAAGTCGAAGAGTTTGCGGCGCAGAACAAGCTTTCAAAAGAGGAATGCATAGACCAGCTTGAAAAGATGTATGACGGCTATCATTTCTATGAGAACAGCGAGGGCGTGTACAATCCGTTCAGCCTTCTGAACGCGCTTAAAAAACAGGACTTCTCCCTTTACTGGTTTGCAACAGGAACACCGACTTTCCTTATAAAGAAGCTCAAGGAAAGCACGATGAACTACATGGACCTTTCAAACGGAGTTGAGGCCACCGCGCAGGAGCTACAGGACTACAGGAGCGACAACCCCAACCCTATTCCGCTCTTCTATCAGACCGGCTACCTTACAATAAAGGGCTATGACAAAGAATTCGGCGTGTACCTTTTAAAATACCCGAACGACGAGGTGAAGTATGCGTTCATAAACTCGCTTGCTCCGGCAATCCTGAACAACAACCGCTCCACAGGTCTTGACGTTGTGTCGTTCGCGCGCGACATAAAAAAAGGCGACGCGGAAAGCGTGATGGCAAGGTTCAAGTCTCTCTTTGCCACTCTTCCATACACGACAGCAAGGAAGGAAAAGAGGGACGCCGTCATCGAGCAGAATTTCCAGAACGTGTTCTACCTTGTGTTCACGTTGCTGGGCCAGTGGTCGTCTGTAGAGGAGACCTCCTCATTCGGCAGGGCTGACTGCGTGCTTTTGAACGGAAACAACGTGTTTATCTTTGAGTTCAAGAGGGACAAAAGCGCGGACGAGGCATTGCAGCAGATTGAAGAGTCAAAATACGCCGAGCCGTACAGGTCAAGCGGAAAGCGGATTGTGAAAATCGGAGCGAGCTTCTCTACAAAGGAACGGAACCTTTCAGAATGGAAGATTGTGGAGGAGATAAGATAAAAAACAGCCGAAAATAGTGAGACTGTCTTTATCTTTAAAAGTTTGCGTTGCAAACTTTATTATCATAGGTTGTTTTTCACTTCGTTGTTGAAAATGCCAGCTTTGCTTCTTCAAGGCTTTCGAGATTTCCAATATCATGTCTTTTGCCTGTCATCTGCCAGGCATATACTGTTTTTTGGCTGCAAAACCACGAAATAAAATCTCCCGGCGCATCTGTTCCGCACGGAGCTTTTCCATTTTCGTCTTTTGTACAAGCCTTCTTTATAAATGGCAAATCGTCTTTTGTGTAAATATAGAAAGGAGGAACTGCCCAATGGCTTTCTGGAATTGAGGGCTTTTCCTGCATTTTTAGAACTTTGTCATTTTCATCAATTACAGCAACACCTGTTCTGCTCAATTTTTCAACGCTTTTTTCATAATGACGCATTATGCACGGAGACTTTTTTTGTTCAGCGTATTCAACAAAATCTTTTAGCGAAAAATCAAGTATATTGTCACCTGCAAGAACTAAGATCTCTTCATTTATATTGCATTTTTCAATTGCAAAAAGAATATCTTTTACTGCTCCTATGCGATTTTCGTTTTCAGTCGAACCGTCATCTATTACAGTAACCTCATGGTTAAAACTCCTGCTGTTTTTCCATTTTTCAAACTGACTGACAAATTTGTGGTTTGAAACAATAATATGCTCATTGATATTTGCAAACTGGTCAATGTCATCAATAAGACGGTCTAGAATTGATTTTTCACCGACTTTTAGCAATGGTTTTGGAAAATTTCTAGTCAAAGGATAAAGCCTTGTTGCATAACCGGCTGCAAGTATAATCGATTTCATTTAATTGATTCCGTCCGCTGTTTTGCAAAAAATGATATTAAAAGTCGGTTTTAATTCTGGAAAACTTCTTAAATACTCCGTGCGAATTTTTTTTGCAATTTCGTTTTTTTTCGCCGGGTTCACAATCGCCATTGCGCAGCCATTAAAACCAGCTCCGCTAAAACGGCCGCCGTAAATTCCCTCCGTATTTTCCATTATATCCTGCAGAACTTTTAATTCTTCACTTCCAGTTTCATATTTTTCGATAGAAGAGCGTCCGCTTTCAAAAATCAATTTGCCAAATTCTTCCAGGTTGCCGTTTTGAAAAGCCTTTACTCCTTTTTTTACGCGTTCGTTTTCAAAATAAAAATGTTCTGCTCTCTTTGCCCAGTTCGACGGAAGCTTATCTTTATATTGCAAAAAAATTCCAGCAGGAACATCGCGAAGGTAAGTATCATTGAATTTTCCGTATTCAATATGAGCAAATCCTTTTAAAGCATAACTTGCAGCCTTGCATTCATCAACACGCATATTATAAGCCGATCCCGCAAGTTTTCGTTCAAGGCCAGAAAAAATTATTGCGATTTCAAAATCCGGCATATTTTCAGGAATTTTTATAAGCTTAGCAGAATCTGTCTTTGTGTCGAGATACAAAAGATTGTCTTTTTTTGAAAAAACTTCGCAGCTCTGATCAAGTTTTCCAACGTTTACACCAATAAAGTTTCGTTCTGCATCTATTGCAAGATTTACAAGCTCAACAGAAGTAAGGTTTATATCATTTACAAAGGCCAGCGACTTTAAATAAGTCAAGATTACACTGGCAGAAGAAGAAAGCCCTCCTCCCAAAACTTCTCCTGAAACTATTCCTTTCAGCCCCTTTGTAAGAGTGTATGATTTTTTTAACGCGTAGGCGGCGCTAAAAAGATAATCTGCCCATATATACTGCCGTTCGTATTCTTCGTTTAAATTGCCAATTGCAAAGCCTTCAAAATTATCTGAATATACTTCAATTTCGCAGTTTTCTGTTGCAAAAAATGAAAAATTAGTTCCTTTGTCGATTGCAAATCCTGTTACAAGCCCAAGCTGATGATCGACATGGGCTCCGAGAGGACAAACCCTATACGGACAGAAAAAATGAAATACATTTCCACAGTTTTTTTCTTTTTCAATAAAAGTTCTTATTTCTTCTTTGGACATAAATGGATTATAACACTATAATCTAGAATATGAAATATGTTTATGTCTTAACGTCAACTGCAAAAGATTTGTATTATGAGCAGGCCTTAATTTCAGCCTATTCATTGCGAAAAAAAATGCCGAATTCTCAAATTGTATTTCTTGTTGACGACAACACTGAAAAATCTTTTACGGAAGAAAATAAAAGGCTAGCCTTAAAAAAATATGCTTCGCAAGTTATTTCAGTAAATTTTGATGAAAATATTCCAAACATAGACAGATCGCGCCTTTTGAAGACAACAATTCCTGAATATATAGACGGAAGTTTTCTATATATCGACTGTGACACAGTGATTTGTGATGATTTAAGCGCAATTGAAAATGAAAAAGCCGTAACAGGCGGAGTTTTGGACGGCCATTGCCTGTTACGGGAGCATATTCATAAAAAATATTTTCTTGAGCGCGACAAAAAGTTAGGCTTTTCTGGCACTAAGGAAGCGGGATATAACATAAACGGAGGCCTTCTTCTGGCAAAAGCTGATACTCCAGAACAAAAAGAACAGACAAAAGCCCTGTTCAAAAAATGGAATGAACTTTGGAAATATTCTGCTTATAAAAAGCACGACAAACATGACCAGTCAGCGCTAAACGAAGCAAATTTTCAAACTGGATTAAAAATGCATCTTTTAGACGGAAAATGGAACTGTCAGCTGAGCCACGGCGGACTTGCCTTTCTAAAAGATGCAAAAATAATTCATTATTACTCAAGCGAATTTTCTGGAAAAAGTTACATTCCTTATTACAAGCTTGCAGATAAAAATGTCCTTCAAAAAATAAAGGAATTCGGCGACGTTCCAGAAGAAATAAAAAAGATGATTGATAATCCAAAATTTCAATTTAACAAAGTTCAGCTTATAAACGACCAGCGCATTGTAAATATAATGCAGTCACCGCTGCTTTTTACGCTTGCAGATTTGAAGGCCCACTGTCCGCATTTTTTCAATATGCTAGAAGAAATTTGTGCAGGCTTGAGAAAATTTGCAAAATCGTTAAAAAAAACTCATTAGTCAGCATCTAAGAATTTTTGTACTGTTTAAAATAATTGTAAGTAAACTGCATTTGCAGTAAACTAAAAAAACTATGTTTTCAGCACTTTACAATATCATAATTCTTCCGCTTAACACCCTTCTTGAGTTTTTTTACCAGTTTATTTTTGAGGCGACAAACAATCCCGGTGTTGCTGTCGTCGGCTTGAGCTTTGTTGTTACTCTCTGCACTCTTCCGCTTTATATGGTCGCCGAAGGCTGGCAGGAAAAGGAGCGCGAGACGCAGCTGCGCCTTAAGCCCGGAATTGAAAGAATCAAGAAATTCTTCAAGGGCGATGAGCAGTATATGATTCTGAACACTTTTTACCGGCAGAACCATTACAGCCCGATTATGGCTCTGCGCTCTTCTTTTAGCCTTTTGATTCAAATTCCTTTCTTTCTCGCCGCATACCACTTTCTTTCTGATCTAGGAACATTGCGTGGGGAATCGTTTCTTTTTATAAAGGATTTCGGCTCTCCCGACGCGACTTTTCATATCGGAAGCTTTGCAGTAAACATTCTCCCGATTGCAATGACGATTATTAACTGCGCGTCTGGATTTATCTATTCAAAAGGCCATTCGGCAAAGGAAAAAATCCAGATTTACGCTTTCGCCGCGATTTTTCTTGTGGTGCTTTACAATTCTCCGGCCGGTCTTGTCGTTTACTGGACGATGAACAACATTCTCTCGCTCGTAAAAAACATTTTCTACAAACTAAAGAATCCGAAAAAAGTTCTTTATGTTATTCTGTGCCTTTTTGCCGCGTTTTGCATAGTTTCGCCGTTTACAGTTCTGTCATCTTCAAAAAGCGGATTTAGAAAAGTGATTTTTGTTTTGGGACTTGCTCTTCCTTTTATTCCGTTTGCAGCAATAAAACTGGCAAAATTGACAGACAGTTCTTTTAAAATCCTTGAAAAGAATAAAAAACTCCGCGCCTCTCTCTTTGCTTTCTCGTCAATCGCGCTCGCCTTTCTTGCAGGGCTTGCAATTCCATCCATTATTATGGAAAGCGAGCCGAACAATTACTGCTATGTTGACAGCTATTCTTCTCCGTTTGTATTTCTTTCGGCGGCTTTTTTTCAGGCGGTTGGATTTTTTATTTTGTGGCCGTCATGTTTCTACGCGCTTTTTTCTGTCAGAATCAAGAAAATTCTCGCGGTTCTTTTTACAGCCGGCGCATTCATAGCAGTTGCAAACACTTTTATTTTCGGCGGACATTACGGCCCTGTGGAAGCCTGGCTTGAGTTTATGCAGCCGCAGGTCTTTACTCCGAAGTTGAACGAGATTATTTTGAATTTTGCGGTTCTTCTTGCAATTTTTGCAGCGTTTATCTTTTTACTGGCAAAATTTCCAAAAATCGCGCATTCGCTTGCTGTTATTCTTGTGCTTTCGCTCGGCGCGGTTTCTGTAAAGAATATCGCCTCAATTCAAAAAGCATATAAGAATCTTGCAGTTCCTTCATACAACAATGAGCTTGAGCCTATTTTCTCTCTTTCAAAAACTCATAAGAACGTTCTTGTTATAATGCAGGACCGGCTTTTTAACCCTTATATTCCATACATTTTTGACGAGCTTCCGGATTTAAGGCAAAAATTTGATGGATTTGTGAATTATCCTAACACAGTTTCTATGGGAAAACTCACAATGATTGGAACTCCGGGGCTTTTCGGAGGCTATGACTACACTCCTCACAGAATGAACGAGCGTGCATCCGAAGAGCCTGAAAAGACGCTTCAGGACAAGCACAACGAGGCGCTTCTAACACTTCCGCTTATTTTCACAGCCAACGGCTACAGGGCGCAGGTTGCAAATCTTCCTTATGAGAATTATCTTGAGCAGCCAGAAAGCAATATGTATCTAAAGAACCCCGACCTTGAGCGCAAAGGAATTAAGGTTGAGTCCTTTTCCGACCCGGACGCAAATCCGTACACTGTGAAATATGCTGGCCATGAGGAGATTCAGCATAACCGCGTTCTTGGAACTTATACAGGCTACTGGTACGCAAAACACGGAATGGAGAAAGAGCCTTATATAAGCACTCAGATTTTCAGAAACTTCATCTGGTTCAGTTTCTTTAAGATGGTTCCGCCTGTTATACGGGGGGGGGTATACCACAGAAAATACTGGCTTTCCTACAACAAATGGGACAACTCGGCGCGCTTTATAGACAACTACGCAGTGGTTGATTATCTTCCAGAGCTTACAAAAATTGACGAGGATAAAGGCTCTCTGATTCTTCTCGACAACGAGGCGACCCACGAGCCGACCGCGCTTCAGGCGCCAGAATATGACTTTAGAAAAACGAAGGACATCACAAACAAAGGAAACAGCCCGCTTAAAAATGAGGATGCTTTCAGCACAAGCTGCGGAATCTTCAGCAGGCTTTCAGAATTTTTTGACTACATGAAAGAAAACGGAGTCTACGACAATACAAAAATCATCATCGTTTCTGACCATGGCTCTTCCAGCAATGGAGCAAAAACTAACTTGCCGGAATTAAAAGGACTAAAGGCAAGACCTCAGCATTTTGTCGCTTCTCTTTTGGTAAAAGATTTTAACTCCCACGGAGAAATAAAAGACGACTACACTTTCATGACAAATGCGGACACGCCTTATCTTGCAACAAAAGATGTAATCGAGAATGCGGTTCATCCTTTTACGCACAAGCCGCTTAAAGTTGAGAACAAGAACGATTACACGATTTTGAACAACGCTCCGGCTCAAAGCACTAGAATTAGAAAAGAAAAGTCATTCAACGTAAAAGACAGCGAATGGTTTACTCTAAAGGATAACATCTTTAAGGAAGAAAACTGGGGACAGTTCAAAAAGTAAAAACTGTATCTCTTTTTCGAAAAAGTGTGTTATAATTGCATAATAAAAAAGCAAAAACGAATTAAACGGTAGATTTTACAGGAGTATTTTTTTATATGACAGAAATTGAATTTGACTATCTTATGGCGACCCGCCGCAAGGAAGACACATCATCATTCAGCAAGGATACTGTTCTTGCCTGCGAGAAAGCCGGCTGGGTAAAGAATGGAAAAGTTACAGACGACGGAATGGCAGCCCTTGCTCCGTACAAAGTCGACAACGCAATCATTATGGCGGCAGGACGCTCAAGAAGATGCATGCCACTTTCAAACTATCTTCCGAAAGGACTTTTTGAAATCAAGGGCGACACAATGGTTGAGCGCCAGATTAAGCAGCTTCACGACGCCGGAATCAAGCAGATTGTACTTGTTGTCGGCTATCTAAAAGAACGCTACTACGAAATGGCAAAAAAATATCCTGACCTTATCGTAATCGACAACACAGAATGGGAAGAGAAAAACAATATGTCTTCTCTTTATGCGGCAAAAGACTATCTGAAGGCTTCCTATGTCTGCTGTTCTGACAACTGGTTTGCGCATAATGTTTACCGCGACTATGTCTATGATTCCTACTACGGCTGCCTCTACTCTGACGAATTCTGCAACGAATACTGCGTAAAGGGCCTTGATGACCGCGGATATATGACAGAAGTTAAGAAAGGCGGAGAAAAGTCCTGGTACACAATCGGCGAGGCGTTCTTTTCAAAATCATTCTCTCAAAAATTTGTAGATTTGATGGTAAAGGAATACTACGACCCGGAAATGAAATATATGCTCTGGGACGACTTCCAGATTAAGCATATCAAAGAGCTTCTGATGAAAATCAAGCGTTATGATGATGCGGAATGCAAAGAATTCGACACAACGGAAGACATCTTGCAGTTCTATCCGAATTTCAAGGACTTTATCGACCAGTTCTTTCAGGAAGATGAGCTTATAAACTCAACTCAGAGAATCAGCTATCTTTCAAACTATTCCGACATAAAGCAGTATTCGGTTGTGGCGACAGAGCAGCTCAAAGGCCGCATGCACGTTAACGAGAACCTCTTCGGTCCAAGCCCGAAATGCCTTGAGGCTCTGCACAACGCGACAATGGAAGACCTGTATCTTTATGACTTGACCCGCGAAGATGATTTGGCTGTAGAAATCTCAAAAATCACTGAGCTTTCTACAGATTCCATATTCATTCACTCAGGCTCTTCGGACGTAATCAAGACAATAATGACAATCGTTTTGAACAAGGACGACACGGTCTTGATTTCCGCTCCGGCTTGGAATTATTACAAGTCTGTCTGCGAGCTTCGCCATGCAAAAGCCGCATACTACAACGTTGTTCCAGGAGCTGATTCATACGAGTTTGACACGGCAAATCTTCTTGATGTTGCAAAAAAGACAAAGCCTAGAATCATTGTGATTACCACTCCGCACAATCCAACAGGAGCTGTAATCAGCCGCGCAGACCTCGAAAAAGTAATCAAGGAGAACCCTTCATCGCTTGTGATTGTTGATGAGGCTTATCTTGGGCTTTCAACTGTCACTTATGACGCGAAATATTACCTCAACGCATACAACAATGTTGTGTTCTGCCGCACATTCTCAAAACTTTACGGACTTGCAGGAATCCGCATGGGATACGGACTTTGCACACCGATGGCAAAACAGGTTTTCAAGCTTGACTTGAACCCGTTCCGCACATCAAACATCGGACGGAAAGTCTGTATTGCCGCCCTCAAAGACAAGAAATATTACTCAGAGCTTACAAAAACGATTATCAGATTGAAAGACGAGTTCATTTCTGAAATCAACAAGATAAAGGGAATCAAGGCGTTCAAGTCTGCCGCAAACTTCATCTTTATCCATTTTGACGACTCAATTGACGTGCAGGCTCTAAAAGACAATCTCGCTGCGAACGGCTATCTTGTAAGGCTTTGGACTGAAGGCGGACACCTTTCAATGCGCATTACAGTCGCGCCGAAACCTGACATGGACAAGGTTTTGGAACTGATTAAAAAATTCTGCAAAAAATAAAATTAAGGGAGATGAAATGGGTTTGCTCAGGAATTTTCACTTAAAATTTCTTGCAAACTCATTTTTATGATTAGCAAACTATGACATTTTTACCGCTTTATATCGACCCGGGCACAGGCTCAATGCTCTTTTCAATCTTGATTGGAGCATGCGCGACGCTTTTTTTTCTGGCAAAGGCATTCTGGCTTAAGCTTAAGCTTTTCTTTACTGGCGGAAAAGGGCAAAAACTCGACAAGTCTTACAAGAAATATGTGATTTACTCAGAGGACAAGCGCTATTGGAACGTTTTCAAGCCGATTCTTGATGAATTTGAGAAAAGGAAAATTGAAATCACGTATTACGTCGCAAACGACAAGGATCCTGTTTTTGAAGAGAAATACGAATTTGTAAAGCCGGAAGTAATTGGCGAAGGAAACAAGGCGTTCGCAAAGCTCAATATGCTTTCCGCAGGCTTTGTCCTTATGACGACACCTGGGCTTCAAGTCTACCAGCTCAAGCGCAGCAAGAATGTGAAGCATTATTCGCATATTTTCCACTCTCCGGGCGACCCGACAATGTACCGTCTTTTTGGAATCGACTATTTTGACTCGATTCTGTGCACAGGCGACTATCAGTTTGAAGACATCCGCGAGATGGAGCGTCAGAGAAATCTTCCTGCAAAACAGCTTGTTACTGTCGGCTGCACATATCTTGATGTTTTCAAGAAAAAGATGGAAGAAATTCCAGCCGAAGAGAATCATCAGTTTACGGTTTTGGTTTCGCCTTCGTGGGGAAAATCAGCCCTTCTTTCTCTTTACGGAAAAAAACTGCTTGATCCGCTAGTCTCGACCGGCTGGAAAATCATAATCCGCCCTCATCCGCAGTCAAGAATCTCGGAAGCTAATATGCTTTCAGAGCTTGAAGCAGCGTACAAAGACACGCCGAACGTTGAATGGGACTCGAACCGCGACAATTTCTATTCGCTAAAAAAAGCGGACATTATGATTACGGACTTTTCCGGAATTATCTGGGACTACACATTTCTTTGCGACAAACCGGTTATGTACGCAAATGCAGAAATGGAACTCGGTCCTTATGACGCTTACGACATTGGCCACGAAATCTGGCAGTTTTCCACAGTCAAGAAAATCGGCATAAAAATCGAAGAAAAGGATTTTTCCAATATCAAAAATGTAATTCAAAACGCGAGCGATTCTCCGGAACTTGCCGCGGCACGGAAAAAGGCGCGCGACGAGGCTTGGATGCATATCGGCGAAGCTGGAAAACGCACTGCGGATTTTATGATTCAGACAATGGAAAAAATTGAAGAATAGAGAGAGAAATTTATTGAACTGCCGGTGTAAAAAAACTGACCGGCAATTCATTTATTAGTCAGGAGAACTTTAACTTTAATGGTCTTGGACATGTTTTTTAACCTTCTTATCTACCCTCTTAAGCAAATCATTGAATTTTCATTCTCGCTTTTTTTTCATGTATTTAAAAATCCTGGCGCGGCGATTTTAGGCGTAAGCCTTGCTGTCACAATAATGTGCCTTCCGCTTTATATTGTCGCGGAAAAATGGACGGATTTCGAGCGCGATGTGCAGAAAAAACTTGAGCCGGGCGTAAAGAGAATAAAAAAATTCTTTAAAGGCGATGAGCAGTACATGATTCTTACGGCATATTACCGTCAGAACCATTATCATCCTATTATGGCGTTGCGCTCAAGTTTCAGCCTTCTGATTCAGATTCCTTTTTTTCTGGCAGCATATTCATATTTGAGCCATCTGTCGCTTTTGCAGGGCCGCTCATTTTTTATTCTCAGTGATTTGGGAAAAAGCGACGCGCTTTTTTCAATCGGCTCGTTCACAGTGAATGTTCTTCCGATTTTGATGACGCTTATAAACTGCGCATCGGGCTTTGTCTACACAAAAGGCCATTCTTTAAGGGAAAAACTTCAAGTCTACATAATGGCGGCGCTTTTTCTGGTCGTGCTTTATGACTCTCCGAGCGGACTTGTCCTTTACTGGACGCTGAATCAGGTTTTCTCGCTCACAAAAAATATTTTCATGAAGCTGAAAAATCCGCTCAAAGTGTTTTTCTGCTGTGTTGCCGCCGCAATTCTCTTCTGCGACTTTTATCTTGTCTTTATGCATCCGGGAAGCTTTAAACGAAGAATTTTAATGACTGTTGTGATTTCGTTCGTTCTTCTTGCTCCGGTTTTTGTAAAAGCCGTTTCCCGTCTTATTGACAGCGTGCTCTATCCTCTTCTAAATGATTCAAAGTCACGCGGAATTCTATTTTTCAGTTCTGCTATCGGGCTTTTCTTATTGACAGGACTTTTTATTCCTTCAAGCATAATCAGCTCGTCAGTGATTGAATTTTTCAACATCGACAATTTTGGCTCGCCGGCATTTTTTGTACGCAACACGCTCATGCAGTCTTGCGGACTTTTTTTAGTCTGGCCGGCATTTTTATATTTTCTTTTCAACAAAAGAATCCAGACTGTTTTTTCAGCTCTTTCTTTTGTCTTTTTTGCTGGAGCCTTAGTGAACACATTCGTTTTTGTAGGGCACTACGGAACTTTGACACGAATGCTCACATTCTCGGAAAACATAGCCGGAAGAGTCTCTTCTTTTGCAATCGTTTTGAACATTGCTGCGCTTGCAGTTATCATTGTTGCATCCTTATCCGCCATAAAATACAGATTTTCAGGTGTTTTGCAGGGAATCGCAGGAATCTGCTGCATTTCTCTTTTTGGAGCCGGAATTTTTTATGCCAATTCTATAAAAAAGGATTACGCTCAAATTGCTTCGACTTACAATCCTGAAACTGCCGAAGAAGTAAAGCCAGTTCTTCATCTTTCAAAAGACAAGCAAAATGTCGTTCTTTTTATGCTCGACAGATGCGAGAGCGCATATTTTTCTTCAGTTCTACAAGAAGATCCGTCCTTAAAAGATATTTTCACAGGATTCACTTACTATCCGAACACGATTTCCTACGGCGGACACACGATTATCGGCGCGCCTCCTCTTTTTGGCGGATATGAATACACTCCGGAAGAATTCAACAAACGAAGCGACGTTTCAAAGCTCACAAAAAACAACGAGGCCCTGAAAGTTCTCCCGGAAATTTTCGGCGGGCAGCTCGATTACAATGTTACCGTAGCAGACACTTCCTGGGCAAACTACCAGTGGATTCCGGACATGAGCATTTTCAGCGGAATGAAAAACGTTACGCCTCTTTCCCTTGAGCACACTTACACAGGTCTTTGGATGGATTTGAACAAGGACAAAGTAAAGCCGAATCTTGTAAGCTCCTCAATAAAGCGCAATATGCTTTGGGTGTGCTTTTTCAGGATAAGCCCTGCCCTTTTCCGCGATGCGATTTACGACGACTCAAAATGGTGGAGCACGGATGAGGAAAGCGGCGATATTCAGGAATTTATCGATTATTATTCCGCGCTTTATTTTTTGCCGCAGCTCACAGACTTTGAAAGCGACAAGCCGTCTTTCCTGAGCATAACAAACGACAGCACTCATTCAGGTTTTGAGCTTAATCCGCCAGACTACGTTCCTGCGACAAAAATCACAGGAAAAGGCGTCGGTAAATACGCAAAACTTTCAGGCTACAGCGCGAATGTCGCTTCTTTCAAGCTGATTGGAAAATGGATTGAATTGCTGAAGCAAAATGGAGTCTATGACAACACAAGAATAATAATCGCCGCCGACCATGGAATCGGACAGAGAAAAATCGTAGAAGACCTTTACAATGGAACATTGGAAGACGGATTCGTAATGGATCACTTGAATCCGATGCTTTTGGTCAAGGATTTCGGAGCGGAAGGCGGGATAAAGACAGACACTTCGTTTATGACGAACGCAGATGTTCCGCTTTTGCTTCTTAAAGACGTAGCCGAAAATCCAGCGAACCCGTTCACAAAAAAGCCGATGAACGACTCAATCAAAAAAGAAAGGGGCGCTGTAGTAACGACAAACTCTACATGGTCGCCTGACCAGCACAGTTCAAACACTTTCTCAATAAAGGATGATGAATGGTATACAGTCAGGGATAACATTTTTGATGTAAAAAACTGGAAGAAAGGCAGATAAGCGTTTATGTTCAAGAAAAATTCTGCGCGGCTTTACATTTATCTTCTAGTTCTTTCTCTTCTTATTGTTAGTTTTGTATTTGTGTCGGGGAAAAATCAGATAACAAAGGAACGGGTTTTTGGCTGCGGGCTTCCTGTCATGTTCATCGAGACTGACGGCGAGAAAAAAATCAGGTCAAAGGAAAAATATATCGGCGCCGACTTTTCTATTTTTGAGAATTATGATTCTTATATTGAAGGAAACGGAACAAAATACAGAGGAAAAATCCGCGGGCGCGGAAACACAACCTGGACTTTCCGGAAAAAGCCCTACTTTGCAAAATTTAACATACGGGGGGGGGTATTAGGAATGCCGGCTGCCCAGAAATGGACAATCCGGCCTTTTATGACTGACAAGTCTAAAGTCCGGGACGCATACGCCACTTTCCTTGCTAAAACAATCTACACAAACACAAGCGGCGGATGGATTCCAGATTTCAAGTTCGTGAATCTTTATCTGAACAACAATTTTTCAGGACTTTACTGCATCTACGAGAAAGTCGAGCAAGGCGAAAACCGCATAAATCTTCCAAAAGACAGCTTTCTTTTCGTTGTGAATTCAAGGCTTAACAAGGAATGGAATTTCCGCTCAAAGCAGGATGTTCCGTTCAGCCTTGTTGACAACGATGTTCCAGAAGAGAAATTCCTAAAGGAAAAAGAAATATTGCAGTCGATTGAAGACCAGATTTATCTTCAGGATAACTCGAAAGTTTTCGATTTTATCGACAAGGCTTCGTTCGTTGACTGGTATATTTTGAGCGAATTCTCTAAAAACCGCGACTCTGACTTTATGGCGAGCTGCTATATGGCTTTCAACTCGGAGACAAAAAAACTTTACATGGGCCCGGTTTGGGATTTTGACATCGCTTTTGGCGGAAGCCACATGGACAATAATTTTTCCCCGGAAGATTCTTGGATAAACAAATTCCACTGGTACAAGGAGCTTTGGCGGAATGACGAATTCAAGGCCGCTGTAAAAGGGAGATGGCACGAGACAAAATCGCGTCTAAAAGATTCGTTTGGCTACATTCTTGAAGAATCAGAAGTTCTCGCTCCGTCCGCAGAAATTGATGATTTGGTTTGGCGCACGCTCGGAAGGAAGCAGTGGCCGCATACACCGGGATACAAGTCAAGAAAAACTTATCAGGCAGAAGTCGATTACGTCTACAACTGGCTTTTCAAGCGTTACGACTGGATGGATTCTTTCATAAATTCTCTGTAGAATTCAGTTTTAAAATACAACCGCACGCAGACAGATGGAGGAAAAATGATTTTAATTAATGGAAATTTTCTTTGCAGGAATTTGACTGGAATTGAACGGTTTGCCTGGGAAGTCTGCTCAAAGATGGATCAGATTCTGGACGAAAATGACGACATAAGGCTTTTAGTTCCAGCAAATGCAAAAAAAATTCCAGCCTTAAAAAAAATCAAAATAGAAAAGTCTTCAAAACAAATAAAGAGCTTTCCGGTTTGGGATATGTGGACTTTTGCCCTTGCCTGCAAAAAATTCAAGGCAACCGCACTAAATTTTTCAAACACTGCCCCGCTCGGAAAATTATGCGGACTTTCATTTTTGCACGATATTTACGCAAAATCTTATCCGAAAGATTTTGTTTCGTTAAAAGACCGGCTCATAAAAGTTTACAGTCTTTTTTCGTACCACAATATTGCAAAAAATGCAAAAATTGTGCTTACAGTTTCGGAATTTGCCAAAACTGAAATTCAAAAAGCCTACAAAGTTCAGGACGGCAGGATAAAGGTTATTCCGAACGGCTGGGATCACTTTAAGAATTTACAGGCAGACGATAAGATTTTTGAAAAATTCTGGCAGTTAAAGTCTGGAGAATTTTATTTTACGCTAGGTTCTCTTTCAAAACGAAAAAATCTAAAATGGATTGCAGAATATGCAAAAAATCACGAAGACGAGACGTTCGCAGTAAGCGGAAAAGCAATTTCTGGGCTTGTTCCTCCTGAACTTGAAGCGCTAAAAAGTCTTAAAAACGTTGTTCTGCTTGGCTACGTAACCGATGGCGAAGTAAAAGCGCTTATGAAAAAATGCAAGGCGTTCGTTTTTCCGTCTTATTACGAAGGTTTTGGAATTCCGCCGTTAGAAGCGCTTTCGTGCGGAGCAAAAGTTGTTGTTTCAAACAGAGCAAGTCTTCCTGAAATCTACAAAGATTCTGCCTTTTATATTGATGCAGACAGCACAGACTGCAATCTGACAAAACTTTTAGAGAAAAAAGTGGCTTCTCCACAAGAAATTCTTGAAAAATATACTTACGAAAATGCCGCTAAAAAACTGCTCGAAGCAATAAAAAGCCTGTAAATCTTCATGCTTAACGAAATGTAAAAAACAGGGGTTATGCTAAATACAAACGAATAAAACATAACCCCTGTTCTTAAAAAATTTTATAAAATTTATCTAAAAATAAGATTCCAGACATTGTATTCTGCAAAAACAGAAACTGCAACAAGAGAAACCGTAGACATAATTTTAATAAAAATGTCCATACAAGGACCAACTGTGTCTTTAAGCGGATCGCCTACTGTATCGCCGACAACTGCGGCGTCGTGTACAGTGTCATAGCCTTCTCCGCCTTTTTTAATTCCTTCAAGGCCGCCCTGTTCAATAAATTTCTTGCCATTGTCCCAAGCGCCGCCGGCATTTCCTGTAAAAATCGCAATCATAATTGAAGCAATTGTTGAACCGATAAGAATACCGCCTACAAAATGCGCGCCAAAAAGGAGACCGGCAACAACAGGAATTACAACAGCCATCAAAGCCGGAGCTTTCATCTGGCCGATTGAACCTTCCGTAGAAATTTTAATACAACGGTTGTGATCAGGATCTTCTTTTCCTTCGAGAATCGCAGGATGTTCTTTGAACTGACGGCGAACTTCTTCTACCATTTTTCTGGCAGCAATGGCAACCGCATCAATAAGCATGCCAGAAAAGAAGAATGGCAGCGCGCCGCCAACAATTGCGCCTGCAAGAGTCATTGGCTCCATAATATTCAATGTAGGAAGACCGTTTGCACCGACAGATTCTCCTGGAAGAGAATACATATATGAAAGCATGAGGGCAAGAGCAGCAAGTCCGCCAGAACCGATTGCAAATCCCTTGCCAATTGCGGCAGTCGTATTGCCAACAGCATCGAGAGTATCTGTAATTTCGCGAACGCCTTCCGGAAGCGCAGACATTTCCGCAATACCGCCGGCATTGTCAGAAATAGGACCATAAGTATCTACAGAAACAGTAAGAGAAACAAACGAAAGCATTCCCATTGCAGACATAGCAACGCCATAAAGACCTGAAGTATAGTAGGCCAAAATAATACCTATTCCAAGAACGACACAAGGAGCCATGCAAGAACGCATGCCAAGCGCGAGACCAGAAGTAATAGTCAGGGCAGGACCTTCTTTAGAAGAAGATGCAAGAATTTTTGTAGGCTTATAATCTGAAGATGTATAAAATTCTGCAAGAGTGCCAATCAAAATTCCTGCAATAATACCAACAGTAGCGCCAATCCATGGAGAAAGCGCGCCGAATTTAAATCCGAGCTTTGCAAAATCAACGTTGCCTGTTCCAAAAAGTTTGTATGAAAGGACTGCGCCAGCAACCATTGTAAGAGCCGCGCCGACATAAGTAGCGCCATTGAGCTGGTTGTGAACTTTTTTTGATTTTGAAAGATTGCGTACAAGAAGCGAAGCAACACCGATGACACATGCAATAAGCCCGACAGCCGCAAATGTGAGCGGGAATGTATACAAAGCGGCAAGGGAATCTCCACTTACGCCTGTCTTGATGATAAGGTTGTATCCAAGCGCAATCGCGGCAACTATTGAAGCAACATAAGATTCAAGAAGATCCGAACCAAGACCAGCGACATCGCCAACGTTGTCGCCAACGTTATCGGCAATTGTGGCAGGGTTGCGAGGATCATCTTCTGGAATGTGCGCTTCTGTTTTTCCAACAAGGTCAGCGCCCATATCAGCGGCTTTTGTGTAAATTCCGCCGCCAACACGGTTAAACATAGCAACCATCGAGCATCCAAGAGCATAGCCTGTCAAAACGTTAGGAAATCTTACAAGGGCGATTTTTGTAAGCCAGGCAGGAACAGCTTCTGTTGAAGAAATCCAGCCGAATGCATAGCCAAAAACAATTACAACAATTGAAAGACCCAAAAGAGCAAAGCCTCCGACACAAAGTCCCATAACAGAACCGCCACGGAATGCGACTTTTAAGGTTTGCCCGATATTTTGAGTTTTATTCGCCTCGTTTGTAACGCGGACATTTGCATAAGTGGCAATCTTCATGCCGACCATACCCGCAAGAGCAGACATTACAGAACCGATAAGAAAGGCAGACGCAACATACCAATCAAGCGCCAAAAATACGATTACAGCAACAATTAAAACAACTATTGCCAGAATGCGATATTCGATGCTGATAAAAGTATTAGCACCGCCACGAATATAAGATGCAATTTTCTGCATCAATTCATTTCCTTCTTCAAGATTTTTTACCTTAAAGAAGTTGAAAACTGCATAAGCCAATGCAAAAAGCGCGGCAAAAAGCAGAAAGACGGAAAGTGTCATTTTTTACTCCATTTTTTTTGAATTCCTTAATAAATTAAGGTAAAAAAATGATAACAAACAATTTAAAAATTGTATCAACAGTGTTTTTGAACAATTCTGTCATCGGTTTATTAAAATTTTATTTGCATAGCTCAATACAGATTTTTTATTTAAGGCCCATTGAGGAGCAATGGCAATTTTTTTTGGAGGATCTCCTGTAAAGCGGTGAATCACGGCTTTTTCTGGCATTTTTTCAAAAGCAAGTTTTAATATTTCAAAATAATTTTCCATTTCCATGCATTCAAATTTTCCTTCAGCGAACATTTTTTCAAGAACAGTGTTTTTTACAACATAAAGATTTGTAATTTTGATTCCAAAAAAGCTTTTTTCCGTAAAATTATCCAGCACGAAATCTACGCTTTTAAGCATATCCGATTTTTTTTCTCCAGGAAGCCCGAAAATCAAATGGGTTACGATATGGGCGTCTGGTATTTCCTTTTTTAACAGGGCCACCGCATTTTTATAATCATCATTTGTGTAGCAACGGTTTATAAATTTTCCAGTCTGCTCGCAAGAAGTCTGAAGACCAAGTTCAATTTGAACAAAAAATTTTTGTGAGATTTGCTTAAGCAGTTCAATAATTTGAAAAGAAAGACAATCTGGCCGGGTCGCAACCGCAAGTCCGCAGACATTTTTGAATGAAAGGGCTTCCAGATAAAGCTCCTTTAATTTTTCAAAATTTCCATAAGTTGAAGTAAATGACTGAAAATACGGCAAAAAAAGCGCTTTGTTTTTTCCGCTTCGTCCATGGGCTTTTTTTTCGACAAGGCAAACACCTTCTTCAAACTGTTTTTTTAGAAAAACTGAATTTTCGATAAAATCACCGCTTCCGCTTTGGCTGCAAAAAATACAGCCGCCGGTTCCCTTTGTTCCGTCGCGGTTTGGACAGGTGCAATGCGCATCGAGAGCAATTTTATAAACTTTACAGCCGAATTTATTTTTGAAAAAATCAGAAAGAAAAACCATAGCTTATTTTAATATTAAATTTGAAAATATGCAGAAAAAAACACAAAACGCCTAAAAAAAGGTCATAGCCCCGATCGCACGAAAAGACCGGACGAGCGAAAGCGAAGGAGGACTTGCAGAAAGAGCGGGTTAAAAGAAAAATAAAAGGCAGAAATTTATTTCCTTTTCTTAGAAAAAAATGCGCTCCAAAATAAAAAACTAAAAGAATTGACGACTTTTTTTTTATTTTGTGCTAGGATTTTGACTCACAGTTTACGGAGGTTTTATGTTCCGAGTTGCGATTGTTCATGACTGGCTTGTAAATTATGGCGGCGCTGAACGCGTTGTTGAGGCTTTTTTGAAGATTTATCCTGACGCTGATATTTTTACGCTTGTTTACGATGAAAAAAAGATGGGGAAAATCTTTCCTAAAGAGAAAGTTCACGCTTCTTTTGTGCAGAAATTTCCTTTGGCATCTAAACTTTACACAAAAATGCTGCCGCTTATGCCGAAAGCGTTTGAAAGTTTTGATTTTTCTTCGTACGATCTTGTTCTGTGCTCTTCTTCAAGCTGTGCAAAAGGCGTAATAACTCCTCCTTCTGTTCCGCACGTTGCCTATATCCACACTCCGATGCGGTATGCATGGGATCAGTTTTTTGAATATCAAAAGCGTTCTAAAAAAATTGTTGCGTTTTTCATGAACAAATTTATGCCTTCCATAAGGCTTTGGGATTTTGTTTCTTCGCAAAGAATTGATTCTCTGATTGCAAATTCAAAATATATTCAGCGCAGAATAAAAAAATATTGGAATCTCGGCAGCAAGGTGATTTATCCTCCTGTAGACACCGAAAGGCTTTGTCCAAATGGTCTTGAGCCTGAAGACTTTTATGTAGTTTTTAGCCGTTTTGTTCCGTACAAGAGAATTGATCTTGCAATTTCTGCCTGCGGCGAACTCGGACGCAAGCTAGTTGTAATTGGCGGCGGAAGCCAGGAAAAAGAGCTCAAGGCTCTTGCGGCAAAATACAAGGGCGCGGACATAAAATTTACCGGCCGAATCAGCGACAGAGAGGTTCAGAATTATCTTATGCGGTGCCGGGCGATGATTTTTGGCGCGGAAGAAGATTTTGGAATTATTCCTGTTGAAGTCCAGGCCTGCGGCAGACCGGTAATTGCTTTTGCAAAAGGCGGCTCGCTCGAAACTGTAATCGACGGAAAAACAGGAGTTTTTTTCAGGGAACAGAAAACAGAAAGCGTTATTCAAGCGATTGAAAGCTTTGAAAACCTTGAAAAGCAGAAATGTTTTAATTCGGCAGAGATTTCCTCTCATGCAAAAAGTTTTTCTACAGAACGTTTCTGTGCCCAAATTAAAGACGAAATTGAACAGACTTTAAAAAGCTTTAGTTTTTGTAAGGAAAATTAAGAATGTTAAGAATTGCGATTGACTGCCGCATGATTGGCTCAGGAGGAATCGGAACTTTTATTTCTGAGCTTATTCCATATTTTTTAGAAAAAAACGAATGTCTTTTAATCGGAACCCACGAACAGTGCATGCCTTTTGTGCGCATGCAAAATGTTGAATTTTGCTTCTGCGACATTCCGTGTTTTTCTCTCAAAGAAATCTATTCGTTTCCACAAGAAATCATCAAAAAAATAAACTCGTACCAGTGTTATTTTTCGCCGTATTGCAATGTTCCGTCAGGAATAACTGTGCCTGTGTTCACGACAATTCATGACATTGTATTTCTTGATGTTCCGGAACTTACTGGTTTTATAGGAAGACTTGCTAGAAAATTCTTTTACCAGCGCGCTGTCAATTTATCAAAAACTGTTTTTACGGTTTCGGAATTCTCAAAATCAAGAATTCTAGAAAAACTCAACTGCAAAAAGCCTGTCTCTGTTGTCTACAACTCTTTTCCATCGTATTTGGCGAATAAAGACGAGACTCTGCCTCAAAAAACAAATTCGATTCTTTTTGTCGGCAACATAAAAAAACACAAAGGCTTAAAGACCCTTCTGGACGCTTTTGAAAAAGCCTGCGGCAAAGGGCTAAAATCAAAACTCGTAATTGTCGGAAACAAGGACAACTTCCGCACTGGCGATGAAGAAACTGTTCAGAGGCTCGAAACTTTTTCGGAAGACAAAGTTCATTTTACAGGAAAAATTTCAAACGAAAAATTAAAAGAACTTTATGAATCGTCATTGGCTTTGGTCCAGCCGTCTTTATACGAGGGGTTTGGAATTCCTCCTCTAGAAGCAATGGTTTGCGGAACACCTGCAATTATTTCTGACATTCCTGTCTTTAAGGAAATTTACAGCGATTTTCCTGTTATGTTCTTTAAAAGCGGCGACAGCCAGGAACTTTGCGAAAAGCTGCTCAAAATTGAAAAAAATCCTGCAAAAATTGAGCTCGGAGAACTTAAAGAAAAATATTCATACAAACGTTCGGCAACATTGATTATACAAAAGATAACGTCTGTTATTAAAACAAATTAACTAAATTTTAATACATTTGTAACTTAATAGACTAGTCTAAGTTATTTCTATATAATGAAGTTTACTATGACCGAAAAAGAATATCTTACCTATTTTAATCAAAAGTATTGGAGGACAAGTTCCTTTACATCAGGATTTGCTCTCGCCGTAATTGACTGCCTTATGGTTATGCTTTCCATAGGAACCTCATTCTTTATAATAAACTTTATCAACCATTCGTGGATAAACTTTCGGTCATTCATAACATACTGGATTTACCTTCTGCCGATGATTTCTGTTTTTTATGCGGCAGGGCTTTACCCGGGAATTTCGCTTCCTCCGGCAGACGAAGTTAAAAAATTTGCAATCTGCTCGTTTTTTGTTTTTACAGGAATTGCCCTTTCTATTACAGTTGAAGAGGCCGATGATAAATGGCCGATTGTGGTTGCATTTATTCTTGCAACACCTTTTGCCCTTGTTTTTCTTCCATGTGGACGCGAGCTTGCAAGACATCTTTTAAAAAATACAAAATGGTTTGGCGTTCCTGCTGTAATAATGCTTTGCGGTCAAAAAGACTATTTTATCGTAGACCGTCTTTTGAGCAGAAAGGATCTTGGTTATAAACCGGCAATAATTTTGGACAGCAAGGCTGCTGAAAATTCGCTTTATAAAGACATTCCAGTCTACAAGCCTTCAAGGGAACTTGACAGCGTAATAAGACAGACAGGAATAAAAGTTGCAATCATCATTGACTGGGAAGAAAATTTCGACCTTATAAATTCATATTTCCGTTATACAATAACAATTCCTGATGCACAGGCGCTCAACACTCTTTCGGCAAACGTCCGTGATTTTGGCGGAATCCTTGGTTTTTCTTCGACTCATAATCTCACAAAAAAACTGAGTATCTGCATAAAACGCCTTGTCGATCTTTTTTTACTTCTTCTCGCTTCTCCGTTGATTATTCCGATTATTCTGATTACGGCAATTTGCGTAAAAGTTTCAAGTCCTGGTCCTGTTTTTTATGGTCACAAAAGGGTCGGCAAAAACGGAAAAGAATTCAAATGCTGGAAATTCCGTTCGATGGTTGTAAATGCAGACCAAATGCTCGATGAAATATTAAAAGATCCTGTTATGGCGGCAGAATGGGAAAAAGACCGGAAATTTACAAATGATCCGCGCGTAACAAAAATCGGAAAATTCTTAAGAAAAACCAGTCTTGATGAGTTTCCTCAGTTTTTTAATGTGCTTACAGGAGAAATGAGTTTTATTGGACCGCGTCCAGTCACAACGCCCGAACTTGCTAAATACGGCGACAAAGCAGAGCTTATTTTAAGCGTTCAGCCGGGATTAAGCGGAATGTGGCAAATTTCCGGCCGTTCAGATACAGGATATGAAGAGAGAATTACTTTGGATTCTTATTATATTCAGAACTGGTCTGTATGGCTTGATATTTGGATTATAATAAAGACCATTTATATCGTTATAAAAGGAAAAGGTGCTTACTAAATGAAACGTTCGGCTTTACTCATTTTTGCTTCACTTTTAGCATTAGGTTCTTTGGCTGCTGAAGGATACAGAATCAATCAGGTGAATTATGATATTACAGGAATTACAAAGCCATACGCCCTTGAAAAAAACATTGAAATTGACAAAAAAAGAGTTTTTGAGAATTACGATGAGCTTCATTCATATATTGAAAATATAAAACAGCTTTTTGCGAACGAACGAAACATTGAATCCACGGTCATTTATGCAAAATATGATGCGGTTCCTGACGAAAATGAAGTTGTAAACGTTACACTCAATATTTCGACCCAGGATTCAAAGCATTTTTTAATGGTTCCCTATCCCAAATACAATTCAAACGACGGCCTTATATTAAAATTAAAAGCAAAAGACACCAATTTTCTCGGCACTCTCGAAACTTTGGATTTGGACTTTAATTTTTCATATGAACCAAAAGACACCGACACTGATACAGGCGATTATGACTCTATCTTTGGCATAAACTTAAAATACGATTATCCGTTTAAAATGTGGGTTCTCGATTCAAAATGGAAAAACAGCTTTAGCCTTGATTACACGCTCGGAAAATCAAAACCGGAATTTTCTTACACCACAGGATTCGTTTTTGAACTTCCTTTTAAAAATTTCTCTTTGCAACTTGACTTAACTCAGGGAATTGAACGAAATTTTGACTACACAGAATACGATGATGAACTGTATTTGACAGAAGGAGCAACTCTTTCACTCCCCTATAAAATTGCAAAAATTGACAACTTTGGAGATGTAAATTGGGGGCCGTACGTTTCTTATGACTGCTATTGGGATAAAAATGGCATAAACAAAGAAAACGAAGATCTTTCAAGCCCTACTCTAAAAATCGGACACTCGGTTTCGACAGGCCGCGTAAACTGGCATGAAAATTTTCGCGATGGAGTTGATCTTTCCTTTGATCAGTATATTGGCTACAACTTCCAAAAAAAAGAATATATTGCGACTCTATCTGGAACGGTTTCGCTTTACAAATCTTTTAACAATCGGATCGGAATCAATTCAAGATTCTACGGTTTTTATAACTACAATCAAAATACTCAGATTGGCTCTTACCTCCGTGGAATCCGCGATGACCAGCGCTATAAATCTGACGACTGGGAAGCAAAAGGCTTTTCTGGAGATCCGCAAAAAGCTCTCAGCACTCAGGCAGCAATTGTCGGAAACATAGACATTCCAATCCGCATTTTAACGACAGACTGGAATGAATTTAACAAATTCTGTTTTGGTGAAAATTCATGGCTTACAAACCATTTAACATGGATGCGTTATTTTGATTTTGAAATGCACATTTCGCCGTTTTTTGACTTTGCATTTGCAGACAATCTGATTACAGGAAAGACATTTGCAATAAAAGACGGATGGTATGGCGCTGGTCTTGAAGTTCTCGTATATCCTGCAAAATGGAGAAGTCTTGTTGTACGGGCAAGCGCAGGAATTGACGTTGGAAGAAAAATCATAAAGAAAGCCGTGTCAAAACTTATTGACGACTCTTGGCGCAAAAATGTTTCTGCAGTTGAAATTTCAATTGGAATCGGACTTTTCTATTAAAAAACTAATCACTTAACTGCCCGGCAGAAAGCGAGCGGTAATATGAATCTGGAATCGAATTTGCCATCACAGAATACAGGGTTTGTGCAAAAATAATATTTCCATTTGCACCTGCCCTTTTTGCAAGCTGATAAAAAATACTCCAGACATTATTCTTCTGAGCCCAAATAAGTATTTCTTCGTATTTTTTACATTCCTCAAAAAAGTTTTCAAGCGATGTGTATTTAAACTGGGAATTTCTCTGTTCTATTGCAGTCAAAATGTGAGCAAAGGACTCGACCGCCGCCAATGAAGAACATTCAAGCGCTTTTTTTGATTCTTTTCGGGTTTCGTACAAGTCTCCCAATTCAGATAAGGCCATAAGTGAATATTTTGAATCCGCCCGGTAAAGAAGAAAAATTCTGTCCACATTTTCATTTTTATCGTCAGAAATCGCTTTTGTAATTGATTTTTTCAGCAATTCATTCTTAAAAAATTCATCGTTGTTCAAAATTAAGAGAAGCGTTTTTTCAAATTTTTCAAGATCGCCGTTTATTTTTGCAATAAAACCAATCGAATACAAAATTTCATACTGCATGTCAGAAATATCAAGATAGTCTTTCTCACTGTAGGCGCGCTCAAAAAAAGAAAGCGACTGCGCATATTCACCTTCGACCTGATATATTTTTCCAGTCAAATAATCTGCCTCAGGATAAACATTTCTTTCTTTTAACCAGTCAAGCATATTATGAATGCTGTCTTTATAGTAAGAGTTTCCGTAAAGTTTCAGATACTTTTCAATTATATCGGCCGCTTCTTTCTGTTCGCGTTCTTTTAAAACCTTCAGGACGGCAGAAAATTCATCTCCCGCCTTTCTTACCTGGGCTGGGGAAATCGCCTTGTCCAAAACATTAAACTCGTTTTCAGTCTCATTCTTTCGGCTAACAGAAGCTTCCCTTGCAAATTTTAAGGCATCTCCGTAATTTCCAGAATCAAAGCAAACCTGAGCCTGCTCTAAAATTCTCCAGGATTTTTCAGAATAACTTACGCAAAAAATTGATGCACAAAAACTGAAGAGAAAACAAAAAGATAACAAACATTTTTTTGTCATAAAATATCCTTTTTTCATGCAGATTTCACAAATGCACTAAAATTCATTTAAAAGTTTTTCAAAAACTTCATCGGCTTTTTCAATATCTACAGTTTTGACAATCACGCCTTTTTTAAAAAGAATCGCTTTTCCACCAGCCCCAGCGATTCCAATGTCTGCGTGTTTTCCTTCGCCTGGTCCATTTACAACACAACCCATAACTGCAACCGTAATATCTTTTTTCATTGAAAGAAGTTTATTTTGCCAGCGCTGCATAAAACCGTGCACATCAAAACCAAGACGGCCGCAGCGAGGACAGCTTACAAGTTTTATTCCGCCCTGTCTTTTTCCACATTCGCGCAAAATCTCAAGCCCGGTAACTACTTCATTTTCCGGAGATGATGACAAGCTTACGCGGATTGTATTCCCAATTCCCTCTTGCAAAAGATGGCTGAATGCGAGTGTCGACTTTACAACACCGGTAATAAGAGGACCTGCTTCTGTAACTCCAACATGCAAAGGAATCTCAAAACGGCGGGCAAAATCCTCATTTGCATCGATTGTTTCCTGAACAGAACTTGCCTTCATGCTCACAACAAATTGATTAAAATTCAATTCATCAAAAACAGCGGATTCTCTTGCGGCAGTTTCGCTCAAAGCAAGCGCGCGGCTTATTTTTCCGCGGTTAACCTGTTCCGCTAAATCATGCGGCAAAGAACCTGTATTTACACCAATTCTGATTGCAGTTCCTGTATCCTGGCAGGCATTTACAACAGCTTCCACACGATCTCTAGCACCGATATTGCCAGGATTTATTCGGATAGCACCGACAGGACCTTCAAGACACTTTAATGCAAGTTTATAATCAAAATGAATATCCGCAACAAGCGGCATAGTCGAAGCTCGGCAAATCTGAATAAAACTTTCTGCGCTTTCCATGTCAGGAACTGCAAAACGAATAATATCGCAGCCTAAAAGCTTTAAGCTGTTTATCTGCTGTACAATTTTTTCAATTTTCTTTGGATTATCTTTTATATCTGTAATCCCTTCTTTCCACATTGTTTGAATTGTTACCGGAGAATCGCCACCGATTATAATGCGCTCTGTATTTCCATTGCCGCCAATATGAACTTCTCTAGTTTTCTTAAACTCGGCTGTCTTAAAATCTTGTTTCATAGTTAAAATTATAATGTTAAGCTGCAAAAAATGCAATTTAAGCAGAATTCCTGTAAAATGCACTATTTACAGGAATTCAGAGTCGGCAAAAAAAGGCGGCCAAAAATGAAGGCATTTAACTTCAAATCTGACCGCCTTTTACGAAAGACTATTTATTTTAGCCGAGCGCAACCATTGAGAATACCATTGCAAACAAAGCAACAGTTTCACAAAGACCTACAACCATGATGTACTGGGAGAAGCCTTTTCCTGTTTCGCCAAGAGCGTCTGAGCCAGAAGCTCCTGCTTTTCCCTGAGCAATAGCAGAGGCGCACATTGCAATACCTGACATAAGTCCAACACCAAATTTAAATCCAGGAGCTGCGCTTGAGCCCATCATTGTCTGCATAAGAAGGAAGCCGTAGATTGTCTGAGTCAACGGAGCGCCTGCGAATACAGTGAGAATGAACGGAGCCGGCTTGTTAGCCATGTAACAGCGTTTCCAAGAACCGATTGCAGCTTGTCCAGAAATCATGATGCCAATTGCCGAACCAAGAGCAGCAATACCCATTACAATCGCACAACCAAACTGTCCTAAAAATTCCATAATATTTCTCCTTTAATAAAGTTTATGACAATTTCTTATTTCATCCAGCAGCTACACAACTGCTGGATTTTTTATTTTTATTCACTGAAAGGTCTGTATTTAAAACCTGTCCAGCTCATTCCCAAGTGTGTTGAGAATTCAAGCGTATTAAGACGTACGCCGTGAACGATAACCGAAAGAACATTCAGAATCATATTCAGACCATGTCCTACGGTAAGAATTAAAATCGCACAGATGAACATTGCAAGATGGCCGAGCATTGGACCTGCCATTTCATTTACCGTTGCACTTATTGCTCCACCTGCCAGGGCTACAGCCCAAAGACGGATGTAAGAAACAATATCAGAGAATACGTTTACAACGCCCAAAAGCACAGAAACAATGTTCTTGCAGCTTTCAAGAATGCTCTTTCCTATGCTTCCTTCATAGTTTGAGAATACAAAACTCAGGACAAAACCAAATGCAATTGCTCCAAGCGCAATATATGCAACTGGAATTTTGTCAAAAAGCCAGTAACTTTCAGGAGTAATTCCAAGAGGGAATCTTATTCCATCAACTACCATGCTCAAAACTACATAGTACATGCCGCAAAGCTGGAGAAGCGAACCCAAATCTCCCAAGAATTTTGGCGAACGTATATTTTTTGCAATGCCTTTCAAATGCGCAATAGCCAGCTGAATCAAAGCAAGCGTAAAACAGAAAATCTGAAGGTTTTCTTTTACCCAGGCTGAATAAGTTATTTCAGTTACTGCGCCAGAAGCACTGTGAAGAACCATCTTAACGCCTTCTTTTGCAGATGTAACGTTTGACAAGGCCGGAACAGAAAGCATTTTTATGCAATCCGGCAGCTGCTCTGGTTTAAGCCCGAACCAAGTGCAAGTTACGGCTCCCCAAACCATTGTTGCCAATCCTAAAAGAGAAAGCAGGAAAGCCATTGGCGAAGGTGCCTGTTTTTTCTTAAATGAAGGAACCATAGCAAAAATTCCGCCAGCAAGCAAAATTCCGCCGTATCCGCCGTCTCCAAAAATCATGCCGAAGAAAATCGTAAAGAACAAAAGAAACCAGTTTGAAATGTCAAATTCATTGTAGCCTGGAACAGTTCCAAGAAAGTCCGTAACAGGATAAATAAGGCTTACAAACTTATTGTTCTTTAATTTTGTAGGAACAGTGTCGTCTGCGGCAGGATCATCTGTGGCAAATGCCCACTTGCTCTCAACAGCTGTTTTTTCTACTTTTTCTAGTTCTTCTGCAGGAACATAACCAGTAAGCCAGGCAAGCCTAACTTCTTCTGGTTTCTGTTCATTTTTTTCTTCAACACCCATACCGCTGTAAAGATTTTCAAATTCAATATCTTTACAGAAGTTTTCGCCAGCTTTTTTAAGCGATGGAATATATTTCACAGAATCTGCAAGTTCTGAATCAATTTCAGTAATTCGCTTTTTATTCTGTTCAATAGTATCAGCCAATTGCACCGTTGATTTTTTTGGCAAAACAACACGATATGCTTCTGGAGGAAGATTTCCTGGACGTTCATTTTGTGCCAATTTGTGGTCAGAAATCACAAAAAAGCGCGAAATGTCTTTATCGTCGTTAACCAGCAAAGTATCGATGCTTTCGTCCATCGAATTATATTTAGACGATGGTATTTCATACATTGAAAGATAAACGCCTTTTTCTGCCAAGAAATCAAAATCTTCAGGAACAACATTGCCCCATTTTTTCAGGCGGTCAAGTTCAGTTTTGTCTGCCGCAATCGAAGAAAACAAATTTTTCTTTTCTTCCGTCAAACTGATGATTTTGTCTGCAAGAGCAAATGAGTCATCTTTTGAAAGCATTGACGTCTCTGGAATTTTCTTTGTCTTGATTTCAGACAAAAGAGAAACGGCAAGTTCAATTTTTGAGTTTTTATTCTTAAAAGATGAAAGTTCTTCGCTTTCTCCTTTTACTTCTTCAACATGAACCACTCCAAGACGGCGAAGAGTCTTTAAGGCCTGCCGCCTTTCTTTTTCTAAAACAACGATGCTTAATTTTTTCATTGGGACTATCATAAGCAAGCCCCCTCTTTTTCAGCCGCGGCAACAGCCGCACGGTTACGCTGGTCAATCTTTTTCTTAGAGATTTTTGAACGCACAACCGCGCTGACCTGCTGGTCGCCAAGATAAACTGAAATTTTTTTAATATTTGCTTTTGCTTCAGGAATTTTTACTTTTTCAAAAAGATTCACGCGCTGAGAAGTCGTACGCAGTTCTTTTGAGAGCAATCTTACCTGTTCATCAAGCACACTAGCTTCAAGATCCAAAGAAAGGGCTTTTTCCATTCTGTCAGCCGCAAGATCAATCCAAAGCGGAGTTTCATACAAATCGTAATCTCCGCGAGAAAAATCTGCGCCTTCGTAAATTGGAATTGTAACACCGGCAATGTTTCCAGTACCCTTTTTTATGTTCCGAACTGTAACCATGTCGCTTTTAAAAGCCTGTTCTTCGCCAAAAACACCTATCCAAATCTTGAATTCTTCTTCAAGGCGAATTCTAGCTTGACGAACTTCTTTTGCTTTTGCGTCGATAGTTCTAATCTCAGACTGAAGCTGCTGTTTTTTGAGCGTGAGCGTAGGAAGATAACGCTGATACATTTTCAGCGCGTCTTTTTGTGCTTTCTGCTCATTTTTAGTCAGCTTAATTTTTGCCATTAAATTTTATCTCCAAACAGGAATTATTTATTCGGCCAGAATTCTGCAATCAATTCAGATTTTATACCTGTTTCGTCTTTTTCAAAGCAGGCCGCAAGAATCTTCCATCCTAAATCAAGCGCATTTTCCAAAGAAATATTTACGGACAAGTCCATCATTTCTTTTTCAAAAAGCTCACCGTATTTCAAAAGTTTTTCATCCCATTTAGACATCATAAAGCCCATGGACTTTTTTTCGAGTGTGTCTTTGTAAGATGAATACAGACGAATCATGGCGTCCATCAAAGCGCGGTGATCTTTTCTTGTTTTTCCGTTTACATTCTGCTTTAAGCGTGAAAGCGAACCAAACGGCTCGATACGACCGCCCTTAAGATAGTACTGGCCTTCTGTAATATAACCTGTGTTATCTGGAACAGGATGAGTTACATCATCACCAGGCATTGTTGTTACTGCAAGAATTGTAATGGAACCGCTTCCCTTAAAGTCAACGGCCTTTTCATAGCGCGCGGCAAGCTGAGAATACAAATCTCCAGGATAACCACGGTTTGAAGGAACTTGTTCCTGAGTAATCGCAATTTCCTTCATAGAATCTGCATAAGAAGTCATATCTGTAAGAAGAACGAGAACGTCCTTATTCTGTAAAGCGAATTGCTCTGCAACTGCAAGAGACATATCAGGAATTTTGATACATTCTACAGTCGGGTCAGCGGCAGTGTGAATAAACATTACAGTCTTGCTCAATGCGCCGCCTTCCTCAAGAGTTTTCTTGAAATAAAGGAAGTCATCGTATTTAAGTCCCATTCCGCCAAGAACGATTACATCAGCCTCAGCCTGCATTGCAATACGCGCAAGAAGCTGGTTGTAAGGCTCGCCCGAAATAGAGAAAATAGGAAGTTTCTGAGAAACGACAAGAGTATTGAACATATCAATCATAGGAATGTTTGTTCTCATCATTCTTTCTGCAAGAATACGTTTTGAAGGGTTTACTGAAGGACCTCCAATTTCTGTCATATTCTCAGTAAGAGCAGGGCCCTTGTCACGAGGAGCTCCAGAACCGTTGAAAATTCTTCCCAAAAGATCATCTCCGAAAGAAACACGCATATCGTGTCCTAAAAAGCGAATCTGATCACCTGTGGAAACACCGCGTCCGCCGGCAAAGACCTGCAAAGAAACTGTATCGCCATCAATTTTGTTTACTTCTGCAAGAGATTTTCCAAAACGAGTTGTAATTTCTGCAAGTTCGTTATATTTTACGCCTTCTGCCTTTACTGTAATTACGGAACCAGTGATTGATTCAATTTTGCTGTATATTTTATTCATTTTTCACCGTCCTTCTTAAGCCTTAAGCAATGATTCAGCCTGAGCTGTAAGTTTGCCGTTTTTTGATGAATAAAGTTCGTCAATTTCTGACTCAACTTTTTTGAAAGCATCGCTGTGCTCTTCAGTGTAGTTCCAGTCAAGGAATTTCTGACGCAACTGGTTAAAATAAGTTCTTGCTTCATCTTTATCTGCAAGGTCAAAAGAAGAACCGAGAATTTTAATGATTTTATCAAGATCGTACTTCTGACGCTCAACAGTTGCATTTGCATCTACTGCATCAAAAGAATTCTGCTGGAAGTAAACGGCATCAAGCATTTCTTCTTTTAGATAAACAAGATAGTCGTCAAGGGAAGTTCCTTCTTCACCAACTACCTTCATCATAGAAGCAACATCGACGCCTTTTTTCATAATATCAAAGCAGAAGCTTACCTTGCTTGAATCGATTACTCCTTTGTATTTTGACCATGACTGAATCGGGTCAATCGCAGGATATTTTCGGGCATCTGAACGAGCACGTGAAAGTCCGTGGAAAGCACCGACAACCTTCAAAGTTGCCTGTGTTACAGGCTCCTCAAAGTTACCGCCAGCAGGAGAAACCGTGCCGCCGATTGTTACAGAACCTACAGAACCGTCTGGTAAACGAACCTGTCCAGCACGCTCGTAAAAAGCCGCAATATAAGATTCCATGTAAGCCGGGAATGCTTCTTCTCCCGGAATTTCTTCAAGACGACCAGACATTTCACGCAGAGCCTGTGCCCAGCGGGAAGTCGAATCAGCAAGAAGAAGAACATTCAAGCCCATCTGTCTGTAATATTCAGCCAAAGTTACAGAAGTATAAACAGAAGCCTCGCGCGAAGCTACTGGCATTGAAGAAGTATTGCAGATAATGATTGTTCTTTCCATCAAGGATTTTCCGGTTTTCGGGTCTTTGAGTTCAGGAAATTCAGTAAGAGTCTCGACAACTTCACCGGCACGTTCACCGCAGGCAGCGATGATTACAATGTCAACGTCTGCATATTTTGAAGTTGTGTGCTGAAGAACCGTTTTTCCAGCGCCGAAAGGTCCTGGAATACAGTAAGTGCCGCCTTTTGCAACAGGAAAGAATGTGTCGATAAGGCGAACCTTAGTAACCATTGTTTCTGTCGGCGCAAGACGTTCTTCGTAACAGTTAACTGCGCGTTTTACTGGCCATTTGAAAGAAAGACCGATTTCTACATCTTTTCCATTTTCGTCAGCAAGAACAGCGACCTTGTCATCAAGAGTATACTCGCCAGCAGGTTTTATAGATTTTACAGTGTACGAACCAAGCAAATAGAACGGCACAAAAATCTTGTGCGTGAACGGACCTTCAGGAACAGTTCCGATATATTCGCCGGCTTTTTTTACATCACCGGGCTTTGCAGTCGGTGTAAACGCCCATTTTTTGGTTCTGTCGAGAGGGTTTACATAAATCCCCCTTTCAAGGAACCATCCTGCTTTTTCAGCAAGCAAAGGAAGCGGATTCTGCAAACCGTCGTAAACCTGGCCAAGAAGTCCCGGACCAAGCTCGGCAGAAAGCAAATCACCGGTAAACTCAACAGCATCCCCAGTTTTTATTCCTTTTGTCATTTCGTAAACCTGAAGCTGGGCTATATTTCCGCGGATACGGATTACCTCGCTTTTCAGGCTTGAATTATCAACTTTCACATAGGCAACTTCGTTCATGGAGATATTTCCATCAAATTCGACAGAAACCATGTTTCCATTAACGCCGACTACCTTTCCTTTTGTATCCGTCATTATTTATCTCCCATATCTCCCTTGAGAATTGAATCATAGATTTTATGATAAGAAATCATACCTTTCTCTGCATTGAACATCTTCATTCTTAATGCGAGTTTTAAGCGTAATCCATAGGCATAAACAGCATCAACAGAAAACTCATCGGCAGGACGAATGCTGTCCAAAAGATTCAGCCTGTATTGATTCAAGAACTGTTCAGCAGCCAACGGACTTTCCATTCCAGTCGCAGTACGAGCCGCCTGAATCACGTCAGGAGAGAAACTTTCGTTTTCTATCTCGAATTTTTTATTCATGCGAAGTGCGCGGATTTGGGCCAAAGCAAAACGAAGATTACGTTCACCGTCATACCATTTGTCAAGAAAAACAGAACCTGTTGAAACTTTTTTTAACGGAGGTGTCAAAGAAAGAAGCTTTACCTGTTCAAAACTTTTCTTGTCGAGAAAACGCGAGCAGAGATCATAAAAGTATTCTTCTGTAACCGGCAACACCGATTTTTCGTCAGTAACTGAGAAAGATGGAAGCTGTGCCAAAAGATAATACTGATTACTCACTTATTTAGCCGCCTCTTTCATCAATGCAGCAACTCTAGGATTTAAATATGCACTGAACAAGTCAGCTACAGCTTCTGCTGAATAGTCATAGAATGCCGCTCCATTCTTTACCCCAATACGGAATCCGTTTGAAACGGAATTGTCAACTTTCAATGTAAGTCCGGCAGAAATTTCATTTTTCAATGCTTCTTTTAGATTTGCCTCAACTTCTTTTAAGCTTTTTTCGTTTAAAAGAACAGAAACATCTTCGGCAGAACTGTTTTTTACCCATTCCTTTACAACTTCTGGCACAAGTGTTGACAGCAAATCTTTTGAATAAGATTCCGATACTTCCTGTTTTATGAGCGCAGAAAGCTCTTTTGTTATACTGTCTTTAAATTGCAGAAGAAGGTTTCTTCCGGCTTGTTTAATGGCATCTTCACTTGCTTTTTCCAGGCGGGCTGTCTCTTCCTTAGCCTGCATAAGAATCTTCTCCGCTTCTTGTTTTGCATCAAGAATAATCTTGTCGGCTTCTCTCTGAGCCTGTGCAATTTTTTCTGAGGCAGAGTTTTCAGCAACGGCAACGCCATCTTTTTTGATTCTGTCAATCAGTTCTTCAACGTGGGTGTCCATGCTATCCTCTCTTTTTTGTGAATTTGTTTAGTTAAAAAACTATCTCTTTAAATATACCACCAAAACTTGATGGCGTTAAATAACTTTGCGTTAATGATTGCAAACTTTTAAAATTCCATATCCAACGAAAATTGAACTTCCGTCGTTGTAAGGTTAAGTTCGCGCGCAATCATTTCAATATCGTAACCGCGGTTTGAAAGCTCCTTTATCTGTTCGTTTATTGTTTTTTTAGGTTTTATCGGGTTGTCCGAATAAAAAACATTTTCCCCGATTTTTGGAATTGAAGCAAATCCGGCTCCTTCGCTATCGACCATAAATTTTGTTCCCGAAGGCGATTTTATATATTTTTCTTCATGCTTTTCAAATAATTCCCCCTGCTCGCTGTCAACTTCCCTTTTGCCTTTTGATGTTATCTGATATGCGCTAGAGGCCTGCAATGCATCGGAAATTCTTCCGTAAGGTGCCTCACTTCCATAAAGGGAATGATTTTGAGTTTTAGGATGAATTTCATTTTTTTGAGAAACTTCAGATTTTTCAGAAATCGCCCTGTTAAATTGCGCCAGAGCAGCACGTTTTTCTAATTCTGATTTTGCAACAGCAATATGACGTCCTGCGTCAGCCGAAGCTGCCTTTAACTGTTTGATTTTTTCTTCGATTAAATCCAAATTTTTTGAGGTCGTGCGGTTTACATCTTCAATCATCCGTGTAACTTCAAGCCGAGTTTTAGAAATAATATCTTCGGTCGTAAAAAGCCTTTTAAATTTTCTTAAAAATACAAGCCAGCCGGTTATATTCAAGCAACAAAGAATAAATGCCAGAACTGCAATTCCCTGCATATCTACCTCGAAATATCAATATTTTGTCCCAAAAAAGATTCACGGATTTCTGTCAGCTTATTTTTTTCAAGTTCTTCTTCCTGATTTTTTTTCTGATTTCTCTGATTTTGAAAAGAATTATTTTGATGAGCCCCGTCTTTTATCTGACTAGCGACAGCTTCGTTTTCGGCGGTTTTGTGAACCTGAGCTAATTGCTCCTGCTTCTGCTGAACGGCAGCATTTTCCTGCATCGCCTGAGTCAATTGATTTCCGTTCTGCTGGTGGGCAACATTTTTTGCGACATTGCCCATTTGAGAATATATTGTCTGAAGATCAATCGGTTGTATTGCCATAATCTAATTTTACTCCAAAAAATATAAAAATCAACAAAACTCAGGAATGAAAAAAAATCAAAAATGATTTTTTTAGAGAATTTTTACTTCGTTTTTGAGTTCCTTGTTTTCAAGAAAATCCTTAACGTTCTGAAGCGAAACTTCTGCAATATTTGAAAGCGCAGTCGTCGTTAAGAACGCCTGATGTCCGGTTATAAGAACATTAGGGAACGTTAAAAGTCTTGCAAGAACATCGTCTGTTATTACTTCCGTTGAATGGTCATTGAAAAAGAAAGCGCTTTCTTCCTCGTAAACATCCAGCGCGGCTCCTCCGATATGCTTGTGCTTTAAAGCGTGGACAAGAGCTTTAGTGTCGATTAAAGCGCCGCGGCCTGTGTTAATAATGACAGCATCGCTTTTCATAGTTTTCATTGTATCGTGATTTGCAATATGCCTTGTTTCCGGCGTAAGCGGGCAATGAAAACTTAAAACATCGCTTTCCTTAAAAATAGCCGGAACATCGACATAAGAAAAGCCTTCTTTTTCAGCCCATTTTTCGTCCGGATAAGGATCATAGCAGATGATTTTCATGCCAAGCCCTTTTAAAATTCCAGCCATTATCCGTCCAATTTTCCCAGTGCCGAAAATTCCTGCAGTAAGACCGAAAAGATCACGGCCAGTAAGACCTTCGATGCTAAAATTTTGGGTTTTTGTTCTTAAATAAGCCTGAGGAATATGCCTAGTAAGCGACATTAAAAGCGCCAGCGCATGCTCTGCAACTGCGTGAGGAGAATAAGCCGGAACACGGACAATTTTTATTCCAAAAGAAGATGCGGCAGACAGGTCAACATTGTTAAAACCTGCACATCTTAAAACAACAAGCTTTACTCCGCATTCTTTTAATATTTTAAGGACGGAAGAATCGACGGTATCATTTACAAAAACACAAACAGCGTCGAAATTTTTTGCAGTGAACGCAGTTTTTTCAGTCAATTTAAAATCAAAATAGTCAATTTCAAAACCAAATTTTTCGTTTTCAGAGCAAAAAGAAGACTTGTCGTACGAACGTGTGTCATAGAAAGCAATTTTTACCATAAATTTTCCTCCTATAAAAAGTCAAGATAAAAACCTCAGTTTTTGATTGACTTTTTAAGCTGTTTCGCACAAAGTGAGAAACAACAGATAATAAGAAAGTTTGCAACGCAAACTTTTTGAGATGAAAACAGACGACATTTTCGGCTGTTTTTATCATGCATCCATAAAATTGAATACAAAATTAAAAAACAAATATTTTTAAGCGGATTATAACAAGAAAAAGATTCTAAGTCAGCATAGAGTAACAAGAATGCGTTTTTTTTAGCATTTTTGTTGCGGCAGAGATTGAAAGGGACGCAAAGCGTGTATTTTTGCATAGCAAAAATACCGGAGGTGAAAACCGCAGCCCTGAAAAGCTCGGTTTTTGCAAGGCAAAAAGCCGCCCGGATTCAAGCAAAGAAGATTTTTTTAGATTTTTTGAATTTTTTTTGTTATTCTATAGATATGAAGATTTTTTTTAAGCTAAACGTTTTTTTCTTTCTGTTTCTGCTGTTTTCATGCTCTTCGGCGCCAAAGGCAAAAAATGGAGATTTTAAGAAAGGTTTTTCTGAGGACGAGACAGTAGAATTTGAAGAGCTTTGGGGCTATGTTTTTTACAAAAGAGAAGATTCGTACAATCCAGGCCTTCCTCTTACCGACATAGGCTATTTTACAGAAGCGATTTCGGCATTTAGCGAGGTGCCGGCAACGCCTCCTAAGGAAAAATATTTTTCTGACTGTCCGGCAAAAGTTCACCTTGTAACAAGCTGCGACTCGCGCTCGCAAACCCATCTTTTGCTTTTGCCAGAACTTCCGCTCAGAAATAAAATCATTGACGGCTTAATAGAGGCCAGCAAGACTTATGACGGGCTTCAGGTTGACTGGGAGCTTGTAAGTTCTGAAGATGATGAAAATTTTATTGAGTTTTTGAAAATTTTAAAATCAAAACTTGGCGAAAAGACACTTTCTATTGCAATTCCTGCGAGAACAAGAACTCTTTCAAAAGACGCCTATAATTATGAAAAACTTGCAAAGGTTGCGGATAAAATCATCATAATGGCCTACGATGAGCACTGGTCCACAAGCAAGCCGGGGCCGATAGCAAGCACTGGCTGGTGCAAAAAAATTTCAGACTATGCAAAAAGCCAAATTCCTCCAGAAAAACTTGTAATGGGGCTTTCGTTCTACGGAAGAGCCTGGAGAGATGATACTCTCGGCGGAAAGGCATACATTTACCCGACACTGCAAAAAATAATTGAAGAAAACAAGATAAAAAACCACAAACGCGATGAATATGGAATTCCAAGTTTTACAATTACAAAAAAACTGAATATAACGGCTTTTTACGACGATGAGACATCCCTTTTTGTCCGGACAAAAATGTACGCAGAAAATGAAATAAGAGCCCTGAGTTTTTGGAGAATCGGACAAGAAGACGAAGCATACTGGAAGCACTTAAAAATAAAAGAGCCTGTGAAAAATCAATAAAAAAAAAGCGCGCAATCCCGTTCTATACAAAGAATTACGCGCCTTTTGAGACTGGCGTGGCTCGAACACGCGACCCTCTGCTTAGAAGGCAGATGCTCTAATCCAACTGAGCTACAAAAATGCGCATAACATAAACGTTAATTCTTTATAGCATATAAAATTAGTAAAAACAAGCCGTTAAATCAATTTTTTTTAACCGCCAAGTGTGACATGAATTTGTAACATAAAATGTCACACTTTTATGTCACACTTAAAAGCTAAATAAAAAAAAAGCGGAGGGTCAGTGTGACATTTTTTTTGTGGTCTTCATTTTTGATAAAGTGCAAGGGAGTTATTGGTTTTCTGAGGCACATTCCTCAACGTCCTCCTCGTCCTCATCATCTGTTTCGGTTTCATCTATGGCTAATATTTCAGAATGTTCCTCCAATTCCTCGTCTTCCGGAGCGTACAGGCTGAAAAAGCCGCATAGGGAGCAATAGTCTATCTGGCATTTTGCCGGCGGCAGAATTTCAAATTTATCAATCGGAATTCTATTCTTGCATCCCGAATTTTCCTTTGCCCGGCCTAAGACAGTGTCCTTATCAATATAAATAAAATTATAGGAAAAAGTGCATATAAGCCCCTTTGTATTTATTCTTCTTCCCTCGCAAAGCCTTGTGTCGATAAAAGTTTCCAGCAGCGCGGCCTTAGAGGGAAATTCCTTTTTTGTTCCGTCCGTAAATTCTGCGATGTAAAGATTTTTTTCCCGCCGGGAAGAAATGTTCTGCGTTTTCTCGATGTTGTTTTTATCACGGTCAATAATGTACTCCAGGCCGTTTTCTCCGCATTTTTCCTCAAAAATTTTTATTATGTCCTGATTGCCGGTGCAGGAAACGGTCTCGCACTTGAAATCCTTTAAGACTCCGGCCTCTTTTACAGCCCTCGCCTTTTCAAAAAAGACGTTTAAATCAGTGTGCTGCTCGTGAAGGCTTGCCGTCATTGAGAGCGGAATTTTTTTCGCGAGCTGTATGTAATATTCAGCCGACTGGGAAAAGTTTGTCGTGATATTATATTCTTTCACTTTCTCAGTCGAAATCGCATCGAGAATCAACGGAAGATCAAGAAGCGTAACCTCTCCGCCGACAAGATCAATCTTTATGTTCTTAAAACCGCTTTTTTCTAAAAGCGCGTTGATTTTTTGCGCGACGCTTTTCAGCTCCTCATTTTCCGCGTTGATTTTCCCCGCATCGTATTCTTTCAATGTCTTTGCGCGGGAGCAGTATGAACACGAATAGTTGCAGATGTCTGTCATCCGCCATTTTACAGCCGCGTCGTAGCCAGTGTTCAACGAAAGTGATTTTAACCGCATTTTTATCATGCCTCCTATTTTGTCGCTGATGCTGTCCAGGCGTTCTCTCCGTACCATAGAAAAGCATCCAGAAAGACGTTTTTATGATTAGTCCGTTTCGTATGGTGTCCGTTGCTCCCGGAAACACTTGTTCCGTCTGTAAAATATACTGTTCCCCCCGCCTTTGATTTGTTGTTGATAGTTGTAGAGCTTTTCCAGTTATTGTCCCAGTCTTCCGGGGGAACGCCTGAGCTGTCTCTGTCGAAGTTTATCATAATATCTAGAACTAGATTCGGGATTAAATATGTTCCTTGCGGATTTTCTATGTCTCCTGAAAAAAACCGTTTAATGTTTTGGCTGTCTGTATACCATTTTTCCCAGTTAAGCTTTTTTATCCGTCTTCCGGGACTGGCTGAATTTTGATCAACAACTATCCGGGTATATGCCTGGACTTTTACATAATAGTCTCTTTCATAATATTCAAAATTGCCGCAGTTATCATAGCTTTCATATGTTTTTGAATATCTGTCGATATACCTAAAACAGCCTCTGTTAATTGACACAGAGACATCTTTCGCAAAATGCGCTATGTGAGTTCCGTCATAGTAAAGCTCGTCAAAACCCGCATTGTTAAGGGTCAGCCCGGAAACCGCGGAGCCGTTAATGTTTGTCGCCTTGTCGAATATCCAATGGTCAGCCATATAAGTATAGTCAAAAAAGTAAAAAACACCCTTGACAATGCGTATAAATACGTATAATATAATAATCACGGAGGACGGAATGACAAGACTTGAGCTTGAGCGGAAGTTCAGAAAGGCTGGCTGGTCGTTTATCCAGGGCGCAAGCCATGAGCAGGCGGTCTCGCCGGACGGCAAAAAGAAAATTCCTATTCCGCGGCACAAGGGCGACATTCCAAAAGGAACAGCCCTTAAAATCTTGAAAGAAGCCGGACTTTCCTAAACCGGCGGCGGGGAAGTTCCCCGCCTTATCTTATGGAGGTCTTTATGAAATACGTTTATCCTGCGGTTTTTGAAGAGGCGGAGGAAGGCGGCTACAATGTCTCTGTTCCGGATATTCCCGGAACTTTTACCTGCGGGGACGACATGGCGGACGCTATTTTTATGGCGGAGGATGTCATAGCAATGACGCTTGCCGGCTATGAGGATGAAAAGAAGCCTGTTCCTGTTCCGTCAAGGCTGGAGGACATCAAGGCAGAAGGAATAGTTTCCCTTGTTCTTGCTGATACCGACGAATGGCGGAAGACAGTAGACAACAAGGCTGTCAAAAAAAACTGCACAATTCCCGCCTGGCTGAACAGAAAGGCGGAAAATATGGGAGTCAACTTTTCGCAGGTTCTCCAGGACGCCTTGAAAAAAATTGTTGATGGAAAAGCGCTTGCGGAGGCATAAAATGGACGAGGTAAAAAACACGCACGGAGGCGCAAGGGCTGGAGCCGGAAGAAAAAAAGGAAGCACAACAAACAGCACCGGCTACAAGACAGGACGCATTGTTGTTTCCTGCCTTGAATCGGAGGAAGCCTTGATAAAGCAGATGGCGAAAGAGCAAGGCAAAACAGTAAGCCGGCTTATAATTGATTTGGTAAAAAAAAGATAATAAGTAAAAATCCCCGGAGCAAATCCGGGGATTCCGCTTTTACTGCTGCTTCCGCGGCATGCCTTTTTTCCAGCCCGGCGCGCGCCGGGCCTCGAAGCGGCGGCAGTCGTCCTCCGTCCAGCTGAAAGGCATTATGCCGTTCACAGGCTCGCCCCTCTTCACGCCGTTGTTTTTCGCCCAGCGCGCCACGGCCGCGATGCAGACGCCGTATCTTTCAGAAACTTCCTTTGTTGTCATTTTTACCGCCCCTTTTTGTTGAAAAACTTTATCAGCTTTATAATAAGAGAAAGAGAAAGAAGAACTATAACTATAATTCTTAAAACCGTAATCATGCTTGACCCCCGTCTATAAAAAGGCTATCCTACAAGGGCGGCAGGCCTCTTCCTGCTGCCCCCGCCTGCTTATTTAAGCAGGATTAGGATTTCTAATACTAGAAGCGTCAACTCGGCTAAAAGTTTAACTGTTTCCAGTATTGCCAGAGCAGTCTTTTTAAGACTGCTTTTTTTTGTCCGTTTCTTATGATTTTTACCCATAAGCAACCTCCATCTGATGTATTAAATATATATCGTTATATAATATTTGTCAAGCGCTTTGCATAAAAAAAAGCGCGGCTTTCCATTTTTTGCCGCGCTCTTCTCTAGTTCGTGTACAGGTTCAGGACAAGGTTTCCGTTTGAGTCCGTGCTTGTCGTGCCGGTGATTGCTGGTCTTCCGCCGATTGTGCACTCAGAATTACTTACCTGCAACGAATTTAGCATTTTGCAATCATTGTTGATTACCGTATAGCCATTGTTGGTGTTTGTCGTGTCGCCGATTGTAACATAGCCGTCAGCCCTTCCAATGGAGACAGTACCGCCGTTTATAGTGCCCTTTTTAACGAAAAGCTGGCCGTCCATAGTTACCGCGCCTGTGAACGTCCCGCCGCTTTTCGGCATATATGTTGACGCGATGTTGCTTCCGTTGCCGTCCGCTGTCGCCCTGCTCGCGGTTCCGTCGAGGCTCGCGTGGACTGTGCCGAACTTTGCGGATGTGAAAGACACGTTGCCCTGCTTCTCGCCCTGGAGCGTGTCCGTCCAGAACGGGCTGAAATTCCACCCCCTGCTGTCGGCTGTGTAGTTGCGTCCGTAGTCTGCCGCGCTTCCGTCAAGCCCGATAAGCACGAACGTGTTGTATACGTTGTTGAACATGTTGTAGTTCGCGTACAGCCATATGCTCATCGTGTCATCCGTGATTGTGTAGCGCAGGATAAGGTTCGAGGTGAAGTCCGCGCTGTACGCCGAGCCGCCAGCCCACTGTATGAGTATCTGCGGAGCGCGCATTATGTTCTTGTTCTTGCCCCATCTTCCTGCGACGTATATGACCGCCTGCGCCTCGCCTCCGCACCTTGTGTTTATGAAGAGGAACCTTGACATCACGTCCATATTATTTTTCGCGCTGATTGAGATGCTGGCAAGATGCGCGTACTGCCCCGGCTTTGAGCCGTAGGCTACCGTCTGCGAGATGTTGGAGCGCACGGCCGACTTCCCCGACGCTATCAGGTCTGAGGCGGAGACTTTTCCCCCGGCGGTTATGCCGCTCTTTGCGCTTATCTCCGTGTCGCTTGATATGCTGTTTCCGCTCAGAACTGCCGAGGCCTTGACGTTGGTCGCGTTTACAGTGCCGTCAACATTGAAAGTCTTCGCGGCTGTGCCGTCCTGCTCCGTGCTCTCCGGGTTCACCCTCACGAAGTCCGCGCCCGCGTTCGTCTGTATCTTGAACACGCCCTTTATGATTGACGCGATTGACGTTACCACGAATTTGGCGAGCGAGAGCGCAAGGCCGAAGCTCTCCTTGTAGTGGAAGTACCACGCGTTGCTGTTGTCCGCCTTTGGAAGCCCGGTCTCCGTGTTCTCGAGGCTGATGTCGTTTCCCACGCGGAACTCGTTCTTCTCCAGGTCCCAGAAGTTGTTCGCGTCGCCTGAGATTCCGTTTCCGCCGGAGGTGATTTTTCCGAAAGACGCTCCGCCCGCCGCGAGGTCTCCGGCGTAAAGCTCGTCCGCGGTGATTGTCCCCGCCGCTATCTTGTCCGCCGTCACCGCGCCCTCGGCGAGCTTGTTGTTCGTTATCGCGTTCGCCACGATGTCGCGCGCGAGTGTCGCCGCAGCAAGCGCGTATTCCGCGCCGCTCCAGCCGCTCTCTTTCTTCTGTCCGCCTGCTTCCGCTCCGTATGAGAGCGCGCGGAAGTAGTAGCCCGTGCTTTGCGGAGTGTTTTCTGTCTCGCCCTCAAGCGAAAGAAAGAACGCCTTGTAGCTTCCCGGAATCCCGGTTCTTCCGTCCGCCTCGCCTTTCCATTTATCCTCATTGTCCCGGTCGTAGTCGTCCTCGCCGTATGAGAACCAGCTCGTGCCGTCCTTCGAGATTTGGAGCGCGTAGCCTGAAAATTCATAGAATTCCTTGTGCGAGAACGAGAGAGCCACGCTCCGCCCGCTCACGCTCAGCGCGATTTCAGGAACGCTCGGAACATACGTGAGATACTCCGATGTGTCCGCATTGCACTGCGCCGTCTCCGCGTCCGCCTCCGTGCTCACTTTCGCCGTGAACGTGATTCTGGCGATGTCCGATTTTTCAAGGCAAAGCCCCGCAATCGGGAGCGTATAATTCCAATCGTCTTTCTTTACAAGCGCGCTTTTGCATTTTCCGCCTGCGTCCGTGTAGCTAAGCGAGTAGCTCTTGAATCCCCAGACATTCGCGTTTGTTTCATCGTTCAAGGAGATTTCAATTCTTCCCTCGTAGGCCTTTGCCGAGACTTTTGGAGCGGAGAGAATCCAAGTCTTGTAGTTTGATGAGGCTGATATGCTTCCCTCTTTCCAGTTCTCTGAAAGAACATTATAGGAGTTTTTCGCCTTTGAGCGTATCTGGTAGTTTGCAAACACGCTTTTCTCCGGGTAGCCGTCCTTTGTGCGGTCGAATGAATAGTATTCGCCGTCAACGTCCTGCCATGTCTCTCCAGCGTCGCGCGAAATCTGGTAGACAAAGTTTTTTACGTTGTCAAAGATTGTGCTTCCGCCCGCGACAGCGGAGAGCGTGATTCCGTCCTTCTCGGCGATTCCAAGGCAGGAGAATACATCCGCCGGAGACTGGACAGAGTTGACAACATCAACAGAGACAAGCTTCTCAAGCTCGCCCTTTATCTCGTCCGTCTTTTTCAGGAGGTCGTCGTTCGTGAGCGGCTGTGTTCCGAGCGAGCCGCGCGGCTTTGAAAGATTGCACTCGTAGCGCGGAATCGAGCCGTAGTCAAAGAGAGCGTCCGAGTAGTCAACGCCTGTGAGCCTGTAGCCGCTCGTTGTCGGCTTTATCTCTGTAACCGTAATCTCGCTTGTGATTGTCTGGAACGAGCCGTCATCGGAAAGAAGCCCGAACGAGAGGATATTGTCGGCGGACGGGACAGTTTCCGCGGAGACAGGAATCGGGTTCACAAGGTTTATTACCGCGCTTTCCCCGCTTTCCGCCGTGTACTCAGCGTTTAATATTCTTGAGTAATTCTTGTTCACGCACTGGATTACAGCCCCGTATCTCTCACCGGCTGAATACTGTACAGGAGAGTAAAGCTCAAGCGCTATGATTTTTTGGTCTGAGACAATCAGCCGCTTTACAGTGGAGCTTCCAAGCCCTGTGTAGAGCGCCGGGTGCTGAATCTTGATTTTCGAGAAGAGCGGGAAGAAGTAGCCCTCCTTGCCTATTTCAAGCGTGAACGTGTGGGCGCGCAGGATGTCCGCGTTTATCTTCCGCCGTATGGACTTGTACACCTGCGAGAAGTCGCCTTTCTTGCTGTCCGCCGTGAAGCTGTCTATTTTAAGCTCCTCAATCTGCACGTCCGCCGGGGAATCCGCGTAGTCCGAGCCGTCGCGCATGAAGACCTGCGTGTCCTCTTTCCAGAACTGGTTCTCCGTGAAAGTGACGCGGTAGCCGTCAACGTTCCTTGTAAGATTTTTTTCAGCTGAAAAGCTGATAAGGTTCTGCTGGTTGAGGATTGCGACCGCGTTTGCCTTCCTGTCGTCGATTGCGACCGCGAGCTTTCCGTATATCGAGCGGTAAAGCCCGGCGTTTCCTGTCTCAAGGATTTTCTTGAGAATGTTCTCCTTTGTGTCGCCTGTGGAGACTACAAGGTCGATGTTGAGCGCGTTCTCGTCGCAGTACTCGTAGAAGTCGCCGAGGCTCTCAAGGTCGATCTCGCCGTCGCTCAGCCTTGAAGCCGGATGCGTCCTGCTTGTGAGAACTTCCAGAAGCCACGCCGCCGGGTTTCTTGTCGCCTTTTTCTCTTCGCTCCATTCCCTTGATGTCTTGTCCCATACGCGGGCCATTCCGCAGGTCACAATCTGGATTTTACTTGCCTTGTCCTTGTTCGTGGCGGTTGCCTTGAGGCAGAGCCCGATTTTCACGCTGAGAGCGTCAATCTTCGCGTCGAGGAGCGGAGCGTATTCAACTACGCCATTCTTACGCGCCTTTTTCTCGTCAATCAGGCGCGAGCGGATTTTCACAATCTGCATATTGTCGCAGGTGTTTCCGTTCTCTGTTTTTGGAGTAAGACAGGAAATCTTTATTTTTACCGGCTGTCCGTTTTTTACCGCGTAAAGAATTTCAGCGTCCGTGAACGTGTGCTCAAGGACAAAATAAAGGTCTGAGCGGTTGTTGTCCTCTACTGCTCCGTTCTTTCCGAACTGCGTCTGCAAATTTTTATAAGTTGTTCCGCCGTCCGTAGAGTATTGGACGAGCGTCTCTATTTTCCGGCTTGAGCGGCTTCCGTTGTCGTTTGTCGTGTAAAGCCCTGACGGAAATTCAAGAGGAATATAGATTGACTTTGTGTTTACAGGAACCGTGTACTCAAGGTCGGAATAGCTCTCGTCGTCCGAGAGCTTCAGCTCTGTCCCGGTTTCCTGCACGTCCATCTTGAAGCTGAACTTCTCGTCTTTAAAAGCCTCTCCGTTCTGGCGGATTTCAAGGCGGCTGTCCGGAAACAGGGTTGACGACAGGAATGTGTCCGCGCTTGTCGCAGGCGGATTGAACTTGACCAGAACCTCGTTGTCCGCGCGGATTTCCTCAATCGCCTGGTCCGCGAAGCCCGCCTGAAGAACGCGGTAGTTGTATTCTGTGTTGTCCTTCTCGTAGTGCGCCTCCGAGGTTATGAATGTATATTTCAAATTTAAGTAGCCTGATGTCTCTTCCTCGTCAAAATCCAGGCCGCTGAGATAATATTTTTGTCCGTTTATGCGGATGTCTGTTCTTTCTCTGTTCCAGCCGTCGTAAAAACGCGCGTTTATTGTCTGTCCTGCCGTGTAAGTCTCGCCTTTTTTTATGGTGAACTCAAAGCCGTCGTAATGGGAGCCGTACATCACGTTTACATCGAGCCCGCCGTCCCAGTCCGAAAGAAACTCAAGGTTCAGCTCATAAAACCAGCCGTCTAAACTGTTTTCCTCTTCGTCATAGTCTTCCGTTATTGTCACTGTGATTTTCACATCGAAACAGGATGCGACCGCCTCCTGCCAGTACGAGCCGCGCAAGCTGTCCCATTCAGATGTCAGGAAATACGGCGTCCACAGGCGTCTTCCCATCACAAAAGGCTGCGTCTTTCCTGTCGCCACTGTGTTTGACGCTCCGGGCATTGTCGGGTCCGCGTCCACGCTTCCGCCCGAGTTCTTGAGAGATTCCGAGAGCCTTTCCGCCTCCTCCTGCGCCCTCTGCGCCTGCTTCTTGGCCTTGTATGCCGCCACTCCGCCGACGATTGCGCCCGCTCCTGCGACAACCAGCGAAGCGATTAAAACACCGGTCGCGTGCGGAATCGCGCGCACAATGACCGCATCGCCGTCATTTATCTCATAGTCTCCGTTCCGCCTTGCGCCGTTTACAAGGACTGCGTATCTGTCCTCCGGGTATTCCGGAAGAACGTCCTTTATTTTTCCTGTTCCGATTTCCTTTATCTTATAGCTTTCTGAAAAGTCGCGGTAAATCAAAGCCTTCATTTTATAACCTCGTAGAATTTTGGATTTTTCAAGGCGAACAGCGGAGTTATGCGGACTCCGCAAAGTGTCGCGTGGATGTAGGTTTTATCGTCAAGCAAGAAGCCGATGTGAATCTCGCCGTCCTCGTTCAGATGCTCGACAAGCGCGTATTTTTTCGGCCTTGGGATTTCCTTTACGTAATGATTGAATTCATTCCGCTTCTGAGCGTCGTTCTCCGGACTTATCGCGCAAAAGGTCGCGAAGTCCGGGAGCGTCTTTCCGCACCGCCTGCAAAGCTCGATGCAAAGCCCGTAGCAGTCCAGTCCGTCCTTTGAGCGCCCGCCCTTCTTAAAAGGCACGCAAAGCAAGTCGTCGTATCTGATTTCTTCCATGCCTTTATAGTCATCTTACGCGTTGCCCTGGTTGTTCGCCGCCGTGAACACTGTGGCCGGAAAAGTCATCGACAGCCGGTCGTCTTTTTCCATTGTGATTTTTACGGTTGACTTTGAGAAAACCGCCTTGCAGTATCTTGAGGTGTAGCCGCAAAGCCCGACAGCCTCGCCGTTATAAAGAACGCCGTTTATTTTTATTGTGATGTGGTCGTTCTGCTCCAGAAGCGAGACAACATCGAAAGTCCGCGCGATTTCCAGCGTTCCGCCTCCGAAGAATCCGAGCACGTCCGCGTTCGCGGAGAACTGGAAAACTTCCGCCTTGTATGTTGTGCCGTCAAAAACCACGTTGTTTCTTGCGTTCACGTAGTTCAGCTCTGTCTTTCCGTCCGTGAGCGTGATTAAAAACGGAAGGGAAAAGCCGCCCGACTTGCTTGTGAAAAGCTCGAAAAGCTCTGAATCTGTCATGCTTCCTCCAATGAAAAAGAAACGGTCTTTATGTCCTGCCCGCTTGATGACGGTGTTTCCGCAAAAAAATACTCCTTCTCGCTCTCGACATTCTCAAAGTCTATGAACGAGAAGCTCTCCGCGCCTCCGTGGATTGTGTTGTCGAACCAGTTCATAAAGGCCTTGTATTCGCTTGACTGGTTTTTAGGGTCGTCCGCCATGTCAATCTTGAAAGTGTACTTTTTGCGGACTTTCAAGTCGTTGAGTATTCTTCTTTTTGTTCCGGCCTCAAAAGAGACCTCCGTGTAGTTCTTGCCGAAAGCGGTCTCAAGCCCGTACGCTTTCCTGCTTACATTGTCTGGCCAGCTTTTCATTTAGTTTGTTATCCTCCGTCCGTAGATGTTCGCCTTCATTACCTGGAAGCTGTCGTTCATTTCTCCGCTCGCCATCGCGTCGCCCACTATTTTCTTGATCGCGACTGTGAATCCGTCGGTGCCCGTCGCAACTCCCGCGCTCGCCACGTCCCCCGCCTCGTTGTTCACCTTTATGTTGAACACAACTCCGCCCGCTCCTGCCCCTATGCTTCCGTTGGCGGTCTCCCACAATGCGCGCTGCTGCCTTGCGTTCAAAATCATCTCGCCTGAGTTCACGTTCGCCTGCACGTTGTCGCCTGAGTACGAAGTTCCCGGAACAATGCCGCCGGAGGCGAAAGACGGCGGAACAGGCTTCGCGGCAATCTGCGCGGCGAGCTGCGCGGCGGTCGCTACTCCCATAATCGCCGCGTTTATCATTCCGAGAGTTCCGCCGTCCTTAAGGCTGTTCGCAATCGCAAGGGCCGCCGCCGACTGTGTCTGCAGAAGGCTCAGGGCCCATTCCGCCATCTGCACCTTGTATTTTTTTCTCGCGCTGTCTTTCTCGATTTTTTCCTTTTTTGAATTGTACTCCTCCTCGCTTATAAGCCCCTTTTTATAGGCGTTCTCAAGGCTCTGGACGTCCGCCGATGTCTGGTTGTCCAGCGTCTCGCTTACAAGGGAGAGAGCGGAGTTTATGCCGGACGCAAGCTCCGAGAACTTTTCCTGGACATAGCCTAGCTTTTCCCAGTCGTCCATTGCGCTCCATTCGCCTGTCTTGTTCTTGAGGTTATCAATCTGCCCCATAACTCCTTTAATCGAGCTTTCCAGCTTGTTCCATGCCTCGCTGTTCTCCTCCAGGTTGTCCTTCAGGCTTAAAAGAATCTGAAGATAGCTTTCAAGAGCCTCTATCTGCTCCTTGTCCGTAAGCTTGTCGAGCGCAGGCATTTCCGGAATGTCGATGTCCAAATCTGCAAATTCCTTTTCAATTTCAGCCGCAAGCCTTTGAAGATACGAGGCCGCCCAGTCCCCGGATTCTTTCCATACCGCCATGTAGTGCTCGATTTTCGCATTGAGAAGGTCTTCCTGCGAGACGCTTTTTCCGCGCAGTTCAGCCTCTTTCTGCATGGCCTCTATTTTTTCGTTGTAGGCGGAAATCTGCGCGTTTATCTTTGCGGTCTCCTCGTCCTTTTTTGCGCTGTCCTTTAAGTTTTCTTCCGCCTCTTTTTTTATGGCGATCTGCCGCTCAAGAAATTCAATGCGCTTTCTGTTCGCGTCCTCGTCTTTCTTGAGGCTTTCCGCCGTCCACGTCTCCTGGTCCGCTATCAGGTCGTTGTATTCTTCTTTCATGGCTTTTGTTGTTTCCTTGAGCCTCTTTTTAACGCCCTGCTGCTCTTTTAAATATTCCTGTTCTGTTTTCAGCGCCGTCTGGTAAGTTTTCCAAAGCTCCGCCTGCTTTGTCTTTTCCGCGTCTGTCACGGCCTGGGAATACGGGAGCCATGCGTTGTATGCGTCCGTTGTCGCCTTGCTCAGCTCAGCGGCCTTGCTTTCGTATGCCTCGACTTCCTGTTTTAGCGCGGCTGTCTGCGCGGCCGCGTACTGTTTCCAGCTTTTGCTTGAGAGCACATCACGCTTTTTTTGAATTTCAGCGTTTTCCTGCTTGAGAAGGTCAAGCTCGCTTTGGTATGAGCTTATTGTCGCGTCCGCTCCGTCATTCTGCGCGATAAGACCGAGCTTTGCGCGGAACTCGTCCGTCTCTTTTTTCGCCGCCTGCAGCTTTTCTACTACTTTTGAGAAGAAGCTGTTAAGAACCTGCCCGGCCGCGTTTTTCTTTTCGGAGAACTTCTCGCCTATCATCTCCTGCAGGTCTCCGAGCGTGTTCCTGAACTGCTTCCACCCGCCTGTCGAGCCAGCCGTGCTTTTCGCCATTCCCGAATACTGCTCCGCAAGAATTTTGACCGCATCTCCGTTCTTGAGCTGCTCCGCTGTGAGCTGCTTTATCTGCGGAACGCTTTCGCCAAGCTCGCCTGAGAGCCCCGAGAAAGTCTTGTTCAGGTTTTTTACCGCGCTTTCAAGCGACATGGCTCCGCTGGCGGAAACATCCAGGGCCGCGCCCATTATCTGCTGAATTTCCGTCTGGGTTCTTCCGGAAGCGGCAAGCTGCGCCATAAAAGGCAGAAGCTCCTCGTCCCCGACCGTGGATATTGACTGCAAATGGCTTGCGTACTCCTTGAGCTGGAGAACGCTCTGCTCGTTCATGTAAGGATTGTTCTTGACGGCTGCCGCAAGAAGCGTCTCCGCGTCCGCCTGCCTCTCGTAGGCGTCGGAACATTCGGAGATGGCGGAAACGGCGTTTTTTATGCCGGAAGTAACAAGAGAAGTTGCTGCTTGTAGTCCGTTTACCGCTGAAGCAAATCTTGAAACTTTAGATAAACTATTTTTGCTTTGTTTTTCAAATTCATTTAATTTTCTTGTAATTTGCTCAATGCCTTTTGCCGCGCTTTCTGTGTTCGCCGCAATTTTGATATTTATACTCTTTTTACTGTTTCCCATTTTATTTTCCTTGCTTTTATTTAAGCATCACATTACTATTAAAATAGTAAAGGAGGCTTCCCTATGGCAGATTTAATTTACTCTATTTTAGGTTTTGTTGGCGCATGCCTTATCTTTAAAGCTTTCTTGAAATGGAGCGACAAACACGACCAGGGTGACGGAATCGATGACCAGTACGGCAATTTGTTTTAATTAACATTTTTTTTCTTTTCCTCTGCTATATAGTCATTAGAGAGGCGTGTTTATGGGTCTTATAATATTTCTTATAATATGTTTTATATTTATCGAAAAAACGTATAATAAAGACGATGAGCCAATATCAAAAGAATGGCTTGATCAGGTAAATGCAGGGTGTCCTCCGTATAATCCCGATAAGTAATTTTTAAGCATCAAAGGAGGCTTCCCTATGATTGATTTATTTTCCTTGCTTTAATTTTTATATTTAAGTTCTTTCCTTTTCCCGTTTTATTTTCTTATCTTTGCGGAGAATTCTTTTTCCCTTTTTTCCGCTTCCGAGCGCTCCCGCTTTTCTTCCGCGCTTTCTATCCGCCAGGCCTTTTTCAGCTCTTCCATCTGGCTTTCGTAGCTCTCGTTTTTCTGCGGCTTTTTATAGAGCCTGTATTCGATTATCCTGGTGAGCTTCACATCGTGTAGAGCCCGCATCATCGCTAAGACTTTGTGCCAGTGGACGCCTTTTTCAAATAGGTCTATTCCGTACTGCTCAAGGATTGCGGCATAAATATAGTCCGAGTCAATTTCGTAGTCGAGCGGAATTTCTTCGTTTTGTGCTCCGCAGACGCGCGGAAGCTCTTTCTTTGGCGAAAAAAAACTGAGCAGGGCGAAAAATCCTTTCTGCCGGTCGGCCGGCTTCCCGTCCTCATACAAAAAATCAAAATCGCTTACGGAATCCGCTTTTTTTATAAGCCTTGCAAAATTGAACCAGTAATAATGCTCTGTCTTAACCGGATAAAAAATGCCGTCAACCTCAACAGCGGACGGCAGTATTTTTTTTGTCAAATCCATTTACACTGTTTCTGAATCTGTGGTTTTTGTAAATGCCGGCGCTCCGTCTTCTCCTACAGAGACAGTTCCGGTTTCTACTGTTCCGTTGAAGTTGATGGAGAATGTCAGAATGGAATCTACAGGATTGAAGTTGTCGCAGACACATACGCAGTCGCATTTCCATGCCTCGTATTTTCCGTCCTCCGGCTCCTCGTTCATAAAGACTACAAGAATCTCGCTTTCCGCGGCCGCTCCTGCCGACATCTTATAGAACCTGTCCCAGAAGAACTCGTAGTCCGGGTTGCCCTTGTAAAGCGTAACAGGCTCGCTCATTGACGGCTTGTATTTTTTCAGAATGGTTGTCGGGTTTGTGTCCACGATAAAGTCGCGGTCTTCTGTCTCCGCGTTCATCGTGACTGTGTTGTCGGTTGACTTTTCAATCTGCACCCAGCTTGGAGAGGCTTTTGTGCCTTTGTTCACAAGCAGCGCGACATGGTATTTCTTGACCTGCTCGCCGGTTCTCAGTTTATTGATTTTCATTGTTTTCTCCTGTCAGAAATGCCTTTTGCATCTCCTTATTTTTCTTCTGTTATAGTCATTTTTACGTCAAGCCCTGTAGCCTGGCTTTCGACTGTTCCGCAGTCGTAGTAGAACTCGATTTTTTCAAGCTCCGCGGAAGTTACCGCGTTTTCGAGCGAAAGACTGTTCATTATGAGCTTTTGAATTTCGTCCGCCTTAGCCTCCATTTTCTCGACAAGGGCCGGGTATTTTTCGCCGCGGAACAGGAACGACAGGGTGAACGAGGTCTTCGCCTCGAAGCTGCCGTCAATGTACTGCTCGACGACTTCCATTGTCTCCGGGACAATCACGCAGAGATTTTTCTGCGGGAACCTTGAAAGGTCAACGCTTCCGATTATCACGTTGCTTTCTGTAAAACCGTCAAGGTTTTTCGCTATAAAATTTTTAAGGCTTTGCGCGCTTTTCATTTTTCAACTCCAGTATTTGGCGAGCGTCCTGTCAATCATCTTTTGAAGCTCCGTGTCAAAGTCTCTTTTTTCCAGAAGGCTCTCTGTGTCCTGGACAAATGCCTTCGGCGCGAAGCTCCAGCTTTTGCTCCGCTTTGTCGCGCCCTCGTAGCCGTAGTTGTTCACAAATGCCTTCGGGAAGATTCTTGAGCCGGCGGCGCCCTTCGGGTAGATGTTCGCCTCGCTTCCGTCCTTTTTTACCCGGAATGAATAGGACTTCTGAAGCTCCTTTGTGGAGCGTTTCCTGTCCAGAAGCGTTTCCCTTATTCTCTTTCTGATAAACTTGACGCCGTAGCGGGCGATTATTCCGACCGACTGCTTTTTTATGCCCGCAAGGCTTTTTGAGGTTTCGGAGAGCGCCTTTACAACCTCGTCAACCTCGGCCTCGACCACAATCCAGTTTCCGCCCATTAAAAGTCCTCTCCGCTTCCCTTTTTGTAGGGCTCAAGCTCTTCCAGAAACCTGTCCGCCTTGAAGTTGTTGAAAACACGGCTTCCGTTGTCTGAGTACGTTGTGGAAGACACCGCAAGATTTCCTCCCTCGCTTTCCCATACAAGGCTTGCAAGCTGCAAAGCGACGGTCTTTATTTTGCTGGGGACTTTCTCAAATCCCGCCGTATACGTAAGCGAGTAAAGGCTTCCGGAATAAAAGACGCCTTTTCCGTAGTTGAGCTCAAGATAGTTGCGTTTTTTTATCCTGAAAAGAGAGGAATCAACGGGATTTCCGTTTATTCTCGCTTCCTTCAGCTCTACGAGAGGAAAAGCCTCAAGGCAGAAAAGCCGGCCGTCATCGCCGTAGCAGACTGTCCTGTACTCTTTTAGTTCCGGTGAATATCCCAGGTAATTCTCAACCATTTCCTCGGCAGCGTTCACATAATGCTCAAGGAGGGAGCTTTCATCGGGATATTTTTTCACATAGTCTTCAAGTTCTTCTACCGTAATATAAGCCATATTTCTAACCTAGATTTTTTCCGCAAGTCCGCCCCTTATAAAGGTCTCCGCGGTCTTTGCCTCAATCTCCGCTGTCTCGCCGGGATTAAAGGCGCCGTAAGTTCCGCGCAAGGTTTCAAGAATTTTCACTTTTATTTTTTTCTGCGCCTTTTCTTCAGAAGCCGTCTGTTTTTCCGCTTCCGGCTTTTCCGCCGTTTTCTCTTCTTTTGGAACCGCGTTTTTTTTCGCCATTTTTTTGTTCTCCCTATTGCTAAAAATGCCGTTCCCGCGCTGTAGCGCGGTAACCTGCTGTAAACTTTCAGCAGATTACCGGGTCAAGCCCGGTAATGACGCTTAGTTGCCTGAATCAGAGCCGCCGGTGCCGCCAGACGATGAAGAGGCTGTCTTTATCGCGAGGCGGGCGAATGCGGCCGGAAGCGTCGGCTGTCCGTCCGCGAGAGTGTGTCCGAGGAATCCAATCTGGTTTGTTCCCGCGAACTTCTCGTTGAGAACGGTGATGTCCATGTCTTTCCAGCTTGCGAACCAGTAATGGCTGAAATCTCCAAGAGCAACCACATAGCTTCCGGCGGTTTTTGCGCTAGGAGCATATTCGCTTTCGATTACAGGAAGACCGAGGATTGTCGAAGGCTGTCCTTCTGTGAGCGCAGGCTGCCACAAGAATCGTCCGTTCTGGTCCTTGAGAAGCATGATGTCCTTGAGAATTTCTGTGCTCATTACCCAGCAGGCCTTGTTTCTGTACGCCGGGCGGAGCTTCATCTTGAGATTCACAAGGTCGTCGGCGGAAATTGAGCTTCCGGCGGTCGAGACGTCTCTTGAAGCCGGAATGCCGTCATCGCTTTTTGTGAAAATTCCGAGCGGCTGGTTTTCGCCTGTTCCGTTGAGAATTCCGTTTTCAAACGCTTCCGTGAGCTTTTCAACGATTTTGCCCTTCGCGATTGTGTCGATCGGGAACGCGCTTGTCGCAAGCAGCTTCTTTGTTACTGTGAACTGCTTCACAAGGTCTGCTGGCGAGAGCTCGCGCTTTCCGTATTCCAAAGACTTGTCGGAGGTGATTTCTGTTGACGGGATTTCGTTTGTCCATTCGGCCGCCGACGCGTCCGCCTTTTCGTACGGAACTCCGAGGCTTCCTGCTCCGCTTACAGAGATTTTTCTTACGCGTCCGTAAAGAATGGCTTCTTTTTCAACTTCTGAGAGAATTTCCTTTACGAACTCCTCCGGAGCAAGGGCATAAGCGCTTCCAGGAGCGTCGCCTGTTCCCAATGAAAGGAATGTGTCCCCGCTCCGCTTTTCAGCGCGGAAGAATCCTTTTCTTTCGGCTGTCTTCGGGTTGTCCTCACCGCCCTTTGGAAGCTCGCCTGTAAAGCCGTTGAGCTTCTGCTCGCGCTCTTCCGCCTCAATCTGCGCTGACAAGGAGCGGAAAAGCTCCTCTTTTTCCGCGAAAACTTTTTTCTCATCATCGGTGAACGAGCGTTTTTCGCCTGATGCTTTTTCGCTCATTTCCTTCATTTCTGCGAGCAGTTTTGCTCTTTCTTCTTTTTTGTTCATAGTTTTTATCTCCTGTAAAAAAAAATTGTCAAAGCGCCTGAAGCTCAAGAATCTTCAAGGAGCGTCCGCGCTCCTCGTTCTCTCTCTGCGCCTCTTCCAGCTTTCGCTCTTCCGCCCTCTTGCTCTCCAGCTCCTGCCGGGCGCTCTCCAGCGCAGAGACAGAACGGGCTTTTATGGAAGTGTCCTCGTATGCGGGAAAAGTTACCGCGCTCACTTCAAATACTTTCTCAATGTCTGTTATTGTTCTTTTTGGATAGTCTGAATCAAGGTTCTCCCATTTGTCGCCGCGCACGCAGAACATAAAGCTCATTCCGCTGACGTCTCCCCTCTGGATTGCGGAATAAAGGTTTCTTGCCTCCGTGTTGTTCTCAGTGTCGAGGTTCACGCGGATGTGCATTCCGTCTTCCTTGACTTCCATCTGCATTGTTGAGTTCTTGTTGTTGTTTCTTGAGCGCGCAAGAGGCGTCATCTCCGTGTTGTGGTTCACCAAAAAACGCACGTCCTTCAAGTCTGTCTTTGAGAGCGCCTCTCTTGAGATGTACTCCTCAAAAAGCCCCATGTCGCATTTTTTATCAAAGACGATCGGAACGCCCTCTATAAAAGTTCCGTTCGCCTCGTCCTTTTCCGCGCGGATTTCAAAGTCAAAGCTTCTTAACTCGTCCTTGTCTGTCTTAAATGCTGGTGTCATTCTCAAAATCTCCATTTTGTAAATTTACAAGTATAGTCAAAACGGAATTTTAAGCGTGGAGCAAAATGGAGTACATGGAGCAACTTGCAACTATACAGAAAAAAAACTGGCCGCCGTTGGCCGTCATTGGCCGCCGTTGGCGAAAAATGGCAAAAAAAAGCCACTCACCGCGGCAACGGCAAGTGGCAATGTTAGAGGATGACAAATATGAATTTCAAACACTGTTATAGTCTTTTTTATATTTTTCTAAAATGATTATCTTCCGAACGCAAGGTCTAAAAGAAACCGGCTTGTCGTCTTTCCGGAAGCGGCGACAAGTTTTCTTAATTCTTCCAATTCCTCCGGCTGGCACGAGACAGAGAAGCTGACGCGCTTCAATCCTGTCGCCTTTCTGCCTCCGTTCGGGTTCGGAACGCCCGGCTGGTGTCCTCTTCTGCGTTTTTCTTCCATCGGTTACCCCCAGATTTTCCATGCGACAAAAATAACTATCGCGATGATTATTCCACGCACAAAGCATTTTATGACAGTCTTTAAAGTGTTTGACATAAAGCCCCCTAAGAAGTAAACTACGGAATAAAGGCACGGCAGTTTTACCGCCACCGTGCCAGCCCTCATTAACTGAAAACCAGTCTGATAATCGCTTCCGCAATTACCGCGCTGACAACAGTTATAAGGATTTCGGCTAGAGCCTTGCAGAGTGCCGCTAACACTTTGCGGGCTTTTTTATTGCCGTTTTCCATAGCTTGCTCCCTTTAATAAAGATTTCTTACAGGGCAACGCCCTATATTTATAATATACACTGTTATTTATTTCTTGTCAAGACTTTTATTAAATAATGTTTGATTTTGCATTTTTTTATTTATAATATTTGTATGACTAAAGAAAAATAAAAAAAAAGGGGGAATTCCCATTGTGGGAAATCCCCTGGTATCAGAAGGCTGTTTTTTTTACCTGTGGCTTTCTTTCCAGAACTTCACGCACTCAACCACAAAGCGCGTCCTGTTCATTCCGGCTTTCTCCGCCTCGCTGTCGATTAAGTCCAGCTCGTCCTTCTGAGGCGCAATCTGGACTTTGACGCGTCCGCTTTCGGAGAGCTTTTTGCGTCCGGCGCCCTCGCGGGAACCGCCCCTAGGCATTTTTATTGCCCTTGTTTTTTCTCAGATTGAGAATAATCAAAGATACCGAATTGCATATAACCGCAACGGCTATGATGATGTTGAATAAAGTCTGCGACATTTGACACTCCGCAAAATATGAACTATATTTTACGTGGGTATTGGCAGTACCCACGGACGCTTTGTCAGTCAACAATCTATTTTCTGATTGTAAGAACCACACCGATGATGCTTATTATCAGACTAAGCACCGATACGATAAAACTAGCAAGCTCCATTCTTGCCTCCTGATGATTCTATAAGAAAAGGTTTGTACGATTTTGTCAACCCTTTTTCGTAGAATTGTCAGGAGTTTTTTTATCTTATTTCCGCACCGTCACAATGCAGGTCTTTATCATTGTGCCGGATTCCTTGAACGCGCCTTCCTCTACCGGCTCGATTGTTCCGCCGTGGCTTTTCACAAATCCGCCGGATGAAAAAACACTCTTTTAACAATCCGTCTGGGTAAAAAAATACTCTTTATTTGTTAAAAACTATTGACAAAATACATTAAACAGGATATGATGACAATCACCAGGGGGGTTAGGTGATGAAGCGCAAGTCATCTAAACGAAAAAAGCCGCCAAAGAACGGCGGCTCTTGGCTCGTAGGTTTCGGCACTCTTTTGCTGGGAATTGCCGCTATCTGCGAGGTGGTTTTTAAGATTGTTGTCTATCTGTTAGAGTGATAACAATCGGGCGTAGCAGGCCGGCAACCTGCTACGCCTTTAAACTACCATAACGTCCGGGGGTTGTCAAATGGATTTTATCACGGTTTTCGATGTAATTATCGGCATTATGGCGCTTTGCGGCGGTGCTATGATTGTCATAGGCACAATCCTGAAGAGGAAAAACAATGGAAAAAGAGACAGAAAAGCCTAAATACGTCGGCTACGGCTACCACGGCGGTGGAAGAAAAAAAGGAAGCGGAACCGGCAGAAAATACAAGACGTTTTCCTTTTCGTGTTCCCCGGAAGAGTACGAGCAGATAAAGGCGAAAATCAAAGAAAGCGGCTTGAAGCCGTCGCATTTCTTTGTGAAGAAATGCCTTGAGTAGGCTTTTGGCGCGGCTGAAAAAAATCAGCCGCGTCTTTTTTTTATCATAAGTCAAGTTTCCTGAAAATAGCCATCAAGCAACTTTTCACAATGGAATTTCCAGCTTGCTTGTACAGCTGCGTATTTGAATTGACCGCCTGAGCCTTTTCAAAGTCGCAATCAGAAAAATCCATAAGCCTCCAGCACTCTTTCGGCGTTAGTTTTCGGATTCGGTAACGAGCTTTCTTATCATCAATAATCATAGGCTGTCTGCCCCCCCCTTTCATAGTGTTCAAGGTTGGCGATAATCCGCCCTTGTCATAGACACGGTTAGTATTAGGATTGCTCCGCTTGCTTTCTGAAAAATTTCCAATCTGCTTGACTGCGACCATTATTCCGTAGCCCCCCCGTCAGCTAGAACTGTCGGCGAGATTCCGTCCGTGCCGTACACGCTGTAGCCTGTCTGGAAAACTCCGTCTTTTCTCTCGTGTCCCGGCAGTCCGCCGAGAAGATTTATTCCTGTCATTCAACAACTCCGTCCATAGTCTGGTTGCCAAAACCTTTATAGTCTCTCGCCATAAGAGTGTTACTCACTTCATTGTCGATTTTTTCTATTCGATTTCTGTTCATCAGACACGTTCGACAACCGCCCCCCCTCGGATTTCCGGCTGGAGATTCCGTTGTCATACCTTGCGCAGATTGTGTTCATAACATCAATTTCTTTAGGCTTGTTCGTTGTGCCGTCGCAGGTTACTTTCTCTTTGCCGTCAAGAATTCCACGGCTCTCCAAGTCGGCAATCAGCCTGCAAGCCTTTTCAGATTTCAGGTAATATTTTTCGTCAACCTCGTCTTCAAGATAATCTTTCATCCGCTTGGTCAGCTTTACAGACTTCGGAAATTCATAAGCTGCGTCTCCCAAAATCGAAACCATAAAGCAGCGTTTTCTGTTCTGCGCCACTCCGTAATCCTTTGCATTCAAGTCCTGCCAGAAGTTGCTGTAGCCCTTGCTCCTCAGGAAGTCAATCCACAGATTGAAGTCATCAATATTCTTTGAGCCGTGAACCTGCGGCACATTTTCCATAAGAAGAACCTGCGGCAGGTTTTCCGTTTCGTTCAAAAGCCGCTCGACTTCCCAGAGCAAGCCCGACCTCGTGCCGCTTCCTTTGGTCATTCCTAATTGCTTTCCGGCAAGGCTCAAGTCCTGACAGGGGAAAGAGTAAGTAAGCAAGTAAGTAAACTTTTCAACATCGACAATTCCCAAGTCCGCTCCGCGCACATTGCGAATGTCGGTCGTCTCAAAATCCGTGCCGTGGATTGCGTTGTAGCTTCTCACGGCGTACTTGTCGGACTCGACAACGCGCCAGTGCTCAAAGTCCGCCCCGATGTCGCGCAAGGCCATCGCCTGCGAGCCGACACCGGCAAATAATTCAATCAGTCTGATTTTCATATAAGGTATAGTCATAGAGCAATTTTATTTATCTTGCTTTTAACTATTGACAATAAAGAGAAAACAGTGTATTATAAAAACATCAGGAAGAACGGTACTGACAAGGAGGTGATAAAGTGAAAAGAGAAAAAAAATGGCAACTGCTTAACAAATCAGCTGAGATTGCAGCCCTGCTGATTTACGCAATTGCCGTCTTAATCTACGTGATTAAGATGTAAGAGAGGGGCTTGGCGGATAAATACCGCCCACCCTTGCTACAAAATATAAAATATATTCTATGAGGTGTCAAATGAAAAAAAATTTGCTTATATGTGAATCAATTTTTGCTCTTCTTCTGCTTGCCGGAGCGGTTGCGGTTCTTGTAAAAGTCATAATGTAGGCGGAACCATGGCAGGAACTAAAAAACAGGACGGAAAAGAGTATTCGGAAAACTGGGGCGGTGTCCGCACCAACTTGAAGGGCAACGTGGGAAGAAAAGCCACCGGAAGAAAATACAAGACGTTTTCCTTTTCGTGCTCCCCGGAAGAGTACGAGCAGATAAAGGCGAAAATCAAAGAAAGCGGCTTGAAGCCGTCGCATTTCTTTGTCAAGAAGTGCCTTGAATAGAGGTTAAAGGACTGTTCTATTTTTGAACAGTCCTTTTTTTTATTCTTTGTGCAGGACAAGAATTGCAATTCCTGTCCTGCACTCCTGCCCAAAAACATTTTCGCCCTCTTTTTTGCACCGCTCTCCGCTTGTCCGGTGGTTTCCGCGAAGATTGAAAATATAAATCTCGTCAAATTCTTCTTCCAGGGATTTTCTAAAGCCGTCAAAGCTCAGGTTTTCTAAAAAGCCGTTGTTGATCACGTAAGCTATAGCTCCGTGCTCCAGGCAGTCGCTCGCCCATCGAACCGCGCGGACATAAGCGTCAAAAAGCGCGCTGTGATTTTTTTGCCTTGAGCAATACGTCTCTTTTATCCGTCTGTCTATTTCATTGCTTCCGGCGCATTTTCCATAGGGCGGATTTCCCACGAACAGATTGAAGCCGGAATCACTGCAATTAAAAGCGTCCGCGCAAAAGACTTTAGCGAGCCCGGCAAATTTTCTTGCAGTCAACAAGGCCGTTCTTTCCCTTATCTCATAGGCGGTTATATTTCTTACTCCGCAATCCAGCAGCGCGCTGATAAAAACTCCGTCCCCTGTGAACGCATCGAGCGCATTTATTTCTTTTACGCCTTTTTTTTGCAGAATGGAAACTGCGCTTCTGACAGCGAACCGCGCGATTTCTATCGGAGTATGGGCGACACCGAAAGAACGGATTTCTTCAGCGGTCTCTTTGTAACTCATACAGATACAGTCAGAAACTTTTTTTACTCGCCGTCCTTTCCGTCCTTGTTCTCATCGTCTTCATTTTCATCTTTGTTTTTGCCGTCTTCGTCCTTGCCGTCTTTGTCGTCCTTGTCGTCTTTTGAGCCGTCCATCGCCTTGTAGTTCTCAAGCATTATGTGCTTGTCCGCATAGTCCTCGTTCACTTTCGGAAGATTTTCCATTTCAAGGACCTGGTTCAGCGTGTAGATTCCGCTCTGCAGGCCCTTGACGTAGTTGTTCATTCTTGTGTTGCAGTCGGCGCGCAGCATTGTGTCCGTGTCAAATTCAATGTAGCAGTCATCTTTCAGGTCGTACGGCAGAAGCCTGTTGAAATATTCCTGAATCTTCACGAGCCACGGTGTTAGCGTGTGCTGCAGGAAGTAGGTGTTCGCCTGCTCCTGGTTCGTGAACTTCGAGTTCTCGCTTCCGAGCATAAAAAGCGGGACGCGGAAAATCTTCGCTATCTCCTTCTCGCTGAACTTTCTGTTCTCGACAAGCTGGCTGTCTGTGTTTCCGTTTATGTTTACCGGCGTCGCTGTCAGTCCCTTTGAGAGAATAAGAGGCTTGTTCGCGTTTTCTTTTCCGCCGTAGGACGCCAAAAGCTGCTCCGTGAGCTTCTGGCTGTCCTCCTTTGTCCAGTTTTTCTGCTCAATCGGAACATTCACCAGAAGCTTTGAATGTATTCCGCCGTCAAAATATTTCTGCGTGTACTCGTCAAGGTCAAGCCCGATTCTTGCGCAGTTCGCCGAGTATTCCAGCGGCGACAGTCCGCGGAGCCTGTTGTATCTTATAGCCGGAATATGAAGAACTGCCTCCGTGTTGCATTTGCAGGTCTGCCCGTCCACTGAGAGCTTATAATAGACTTCCTTGCCGTCGTCCCGGCAAATCTCCACGCAGTCCGGGTCAAGAGCTGTAAGAGAGCGGACTGTATAGTCCCAGTTGCGCTCGATAAAAATGAACGCGTTTCCCTTGAGCAGAAGATGAAGCATTATCTGCTGCTTGAACGTGTACGGAGTGTCGTCATAGTTCGGACAGCTTTTCAGAACCTTCGCAAGCGGAATGTCCTGCACCTTCTCGCGCCCGTTCCTGCCCTTTTTGTACACGTTGAGGGAAAGACAGGCCACCGCGTCGGCGATGATGTTGACGCATGCGTTTACTGTGGAGTTCGCCAGAAGCTGGGCTGTTGTCATTCTTGGCGAATAGTAGAAAAGCCCGCCCGATGTGTATTTTGAGACAGGACGCTTCTTTATGTCGTTTTTTATTTTTCTTAGCTCAAATCCGAATAGTTTCATTCCTTTAGCTCCTGAAGCTTTAAGTTTGTTTCAACATCGACGGCGAATTCCGTTATTTTAAGCCAGTACCATAGCGGCATTTTTACAGTGTCGCCCTCCAAAGTCACAATCTGGCCTCCGTTCTCGTCATAAGGCGGGGGAAAGACCGCCTCAATCTGAATCGCCTCTTTTTTTTCCTCCGGCAAGGTTTTGCAGGACATCAAGGCTGCTGTTAAAATTGCTGGAATTGTCGCCAGTACGAATATTGTCTTTTTTTTGCTTCGCATCTTTTAAAATCTCCTCCTGCCTGGACTGCATCGAGTTCCACATTTCCAAGAATCCGCGCTCCTGTTTTCTCAGCTTCGACTGATAGGCTTTCTTCTGCGCGAAAAGCGCAAGCACTGCCATAAAAAGCAGGGCTAGAAGAACGCAGACAGCTATTATGAATATTCTTGTCATTTTTTCAGCTCCTTCAGCATTTCAGAAAAAATAATAATTCCGCCCGCAACAACCGCAAAGAACGCGGCTCCAAAAAACACCGCAAAGAACGCCATTCTACTCTCCGAACCTGATAGTCTTCACCTTGTCAAGAATCATATTGAAGTAGACAGGGCTGAAGCAGGCGGCGATTGCAAATCCGCTGAATATTATGTCGTTTGTCTGCCCGCCTGACACAATAAAATTTCTCGCGCTCCAGACAGCGACCCAGAGCGCCGCGGTTATCTGCGCCACAAGGCTTGTCGTCTTTGCCTTGCAGGTTTTCTTTTCCGGATTTTCTGTCTGTCCGGAAGATTCATCCTGCCCGCCTTGCTCCGTCTGGTTTTCCTGTGCTTCCGCCCGGCTTTCTGTCCCGGCTTTTTCCTCCGCCGTTTCGCCTGCGGAGAACGCTTCCTTCATATCCTTGAGCGAATATGTCGTATGCCCGTTGTTTCCTTTGTTTGGAAATGTCTTTTCCATCCATTCTTCAAAATTCATTTTTTTCACCTCTATAAATCAAGCTGGCGGATTATCCGCATCGAGACCGGCTTTCCGTTTTTTACGCATACGCTGTTCTCAAGCGAGTTGAATACAATCTTGCCGTTCTCAACCACAACCCAGTGCGCCTTTCCGTTGTGCTCGAAGCAGACGGGAGACGCTTTTGTTATGCCCTCTATCGCGCTTACTTTCGCCTTCTGGACGCTCCAGCGGAAGCCGTTTCCTTCCCGCAGAACCGCCTCCGCGTTGAGAACATAGCCGTCATCGCCCAAAAAACCGTCAAGCCGTGCTCTTTCCGCCGCGTCAAACGCCTCTTTCTCGTCCTTGAAGATTTTTCCCTTGCAGAAGCTGTAGCAGAAAAAAAGGCAGAGATTGTCCGCAAATTCCGCCGGCTTTTTTCTTGCGTATACTGATGTCAGGTCCTGTATCTGTTTCATCGGCTCTCCTTTTCTATAAGCCTGTCCAGCTTTGATTCTATGCGCTGGCAGGTTGACGTTAGGTTTATGACGTTGTTCTTGAGCCCCGCAAGAGTGCTTTCGTGTATGTTTATCTTTGAGTACAAGTCCGCGAACTTTTCCCTTGTGTGCGAGCGCTCCTCCCTGTCCCTCTCCTCGTTCTCCTCAAGCTCTTTTTTTATCCGTCCGTATTCAACCGACAATTTCGCGACGGTCGTTAAAATCCCGAATATGAAGCCTGCGACTGTTATGCTGGATGTTATAATTACCGTTGTGCTCATCTTTATTCCTTTTCCTTATAGTCAAAAAGGGTGATTTCGCAGTGGGCGTTGTTCTTTTCGTAGCGGTTTATGACGCAGATTTTGCGGACTATCTGCCAGTTGTCGTCGGCGATTACAAGCCCGTCCTGCAGCAAGTCCAGAATGCTTGTCGCCTCGTTGTCGCTGTCGCGCCTTGTCCTGTCTCCGTGGCAGAAAACCATTTTTATGCAAAGAGGCGTGCAGATCGGATTTGCGGGGCGCTTCTGGCGCAAAAGGCTGAAAAGGCTGTCCGCGTGCCAGGCCTCGAATCTTCTTGACGGGATTGTCCGGCCGTTTCTAAGAGTGCGCCTTGAGTTCTTCTTTGCCGGAGTTTCGCCCTCGAAAACAAAGCGGTATTTTATTTTTATGCCCATAGGAATATAGTCAGGACGAAAAAAAAGCCGCCTGAAAGCAGACGGCTAAAGTGAATAAACTATTTTTTCAGCAGAGTTTCGATTACAAAGCGGCTGAACGGCTTTCCGCTTGCCTGAGCCATTTTTTCAAGCTCCGCGATTTCTTCCGGGTAGCCTGTAACGGACTTGCTTTTGAACAAGGTTTTTCTTCCGCCGGCGGGATTTTTATTTTTTGCTCCCTTCGGCCGTCCGGAGCCCTCGCGCTTTCCGCCCCAAGTTTTTGATTCTTCCATTTTTACACTCCGAACACTTTTATCATGACAACAACTGTAAGTCCGACTATTATGCCGTCAAAAACAAGCTTCAAGAGCTCAAAAAGAAATGCCTTTAATTTAGTTGACATTATCGCCCCCTGAGGGTAAAGTTTGAAGCATAAGGACAAGCCTTAGCGGTGTATAAGACTTGCCTTGCCCCTGCTAGATGTGCCTAGCGATTAAGCTCGCCAGCACGCCTATTAGGATGTCGTAACAAATCCGCAACAGCATTCGCACTGCTTTGCGGATTTTCTTTTTGTTACTTTCCTTCATAACCTTACCCTTTTAATTAAGATGATCACCGGGCTGACAGCCCTGATGTTTATATAATAAAAGGTCTTGATATTTTTGTCAATTATTTTTATATCAAAAAAAACTGTTTTAAAAAATTGCGTCCTCTATCCTGAAATTTCCCTGCGCCTCCTCGTCAGCAAGCGCGACTTCAAGGCGGTTGTTCGCCATTATCGAGGTTATTACGCCGTCAATGCGCTTTGTGCTTTTGTTCACGTCAGGCTTTATCGGCTTTATGTTTCCGTTCGCGTCGGGCTTTACGGTCGCGCAGCTCACCATCCAGTCCATGACCGGGTTGTTGTCAATCAGCTTTCCGTCCGCTATAAGCTGCTCCCACGCTTTTGACGGCTCGCTCATTCCTGCGATGCTCTGCGAGAACTCGACGCAGGTAAAGACATCGCTTAAATCCTGGATAAGGTGCGCCGCAAGGTTCCGGTCGTACGCGATTTCCTGGACATCGTAAATCTGCGCGTCCTCGATTATTCTCTGGAACATAAACGAATAGTCCACCGTCTCGCCCGGCGTCGCGAATACATAGCCGTCCTTTATCCAGCGGCGGAAAAGGTATGAATCTCCGCGCATCTTGTTTTCTATCTGCGCCTCCGGGATAAAGAAATAGTGCTTTGCGTACCGCCTGCCGTTCTCAAGCGCGAAATACCAGGTGAAGGCGGTGATGTCAAGGCGCTTTGAAAGGTCGATTCCGCCCCAGCACCTCAAGCCCGCAAGATTTTTCTCAGAAAACCGCCTGTGGCATTTCTGCCACTGGCTCTGCTTTATCCATACGTCGGCCACGTTCAGCCATTCGTTCAGGTTCTTTGTCCTGAAGCTCGCCTCGTCCGTGGACTTTTGGAGCGCGTTCTTGTATTTCATCCGCAGGTCGTCAATTTCAACGCTTACGCCAAGGTTTGGATTCGCCTTGTACCAGTTGCTCTCGTTCTTCCAGTCGTCCCTCTTGTCGAGCTCGAAAATCATGCAGAAATACTGCTCGTTCTCGTAGCCTCTCGCCCGCTCAAGGATTTTTGAGCACCGCTCGTACTCCTCAAAACAAGGAACATTGCGGTCGTTTCCCGCCGTTGTGATGATAAATAAAAGAGGCTGCGTTCTTGCGGACATGCCTGTTTCGATTACGTTCAGAAGCTCGTCTGTCTTGTGCGCGTGGTATTCGTCTATGATTGCGCAGCTAGGGTTCAGGCCGTCCAAAGTGTGCGCGTCGGAAGAAAGCGCCTTCATTGTGCCGTCTCCGCATTTTAATGAGTGCGCGTAGTTCTGGATGTATTTTCTTAATGTCTTTGAATAGCGGACGGTGTTCCGGCAGTCCTCGAAGCACCGGCTCGCCTGGTCTCTTGTGACGCCAGCCGCCATCGCCTCGCTTCCCGGCTCTGTCACAAGATCGTACAGGGCGACACCGGAGGAAAGAAAGGTCTTGCCGTTTTTGCGCGCAATCTGGACGTAGGCGCGTCTGAAACGTCTTAGTCCGTTGTCAACGCGTCTCCAGCCGTAAATTGAAGCGATTATGAACTGCTGCCACGGCTCCGGCTTTAAGTTTGTGCCGGCAAGCTTTCCTTTTGTGTGCGTAAGCTGCGTAAAAAAAAGAATCGCCTGCTGCGCTTTCTTGTGGTCAAAGTAAAACGGGAATGTTCCGGCTTCCGCCTGCTTTATGTCGTCAATGTGCCTTTGAACGGCCTGCTTTACTTTCTTGCAGGCGGCTAGTTTGTTTGTTGAGATGTCTGAAATGTATTGCTGATAGGTAAATTCAAAGGGCATATATAAATATAGTCATAAAAATGCAAATATTTTTGCGCCACCGCCACGTTTTTTTTGACAGCGCGCATGAAAAAGGGCGGGTGTTGGTGAAAGGCTTTTCCGTTCAAGTTTTTGAACCGGGGGGGGCATGCAACAATATTTTTAATTCATTTTGTAAATGTCTTGACAATAAACAAATAGTATGATATTATCTAAACATAAGGAGAGAAAACAACAAAAAAGGAGGCTGTAAAGTGCAGGCAGTAACCTTTATTGCTATAAACTTTCTTTTGCCAATCCTTGCAAATGTAGTAGCGTACATTATTTGCAAATGGATTGACAGAAAGTTTAAGTAACCTAAAGAGTTTGGCGGATAAATACCGCCCCTCTTTGCTTGCATTTTAAGCCGTTGGAGGCTTTATGTCAATCTCTGGAATTCTTATTAGAATCGGAATCGGCGCAATTACTGGAGTTGCCGCCTATTTTATCATCAAGAGAATCAAGGAAAAAAAGAATGGAAGAAACGAAACAGACAGAAAAGAAGTATAGCGGCTACGGCTACCACGGAGGCGGACGGAAAAAGGCTGAAAGCGGACGCGTCCGCTTTCAGGTTTCCTGCCAGCCGTCAGAAGAAAAGATTATCCGCGAAAAAGCGGAAAAATCCGGGCTTTCATTGTCAAGGTTTCTTGTTGAGCTTGCATTGAAAGCATAGCGGATTATATGAGTTGTTAAGGATTGCTTGACAACTCATTTTTTATACAATTCCCAGTTCATTTTTAAGTGCTTTTTGTGCAATTGAAGAAACGTTTAGTCTTGCAGAAGTTGCCATTTCATCAAGCCACTGCGGAAGCGTTATGTTTCTGCGGACGCTCTTTGATTTTTCTTTTTGCCTGAACGCATCCAGGTTGACATCTACCAAAGAAACGAATGACTTTCCGTCATTGCAGAACGGGCTTGAACTTGCGACTACTGTATCTATTTCGCTTGCATTTGGAAGCTCTGAATTTGGAACATCAAACAATATGTTTCCGATGCAGTCTTTTGCCATTGCGATAGCGTCAGCAGTTCCGTAGCCTTCCGTCGTCCTGTCAATATCAGGAATATAGACAAGCACTGTATTCTTTTTGTCTTTGGTTTCCGTAAAAACAACCGGGTATATAACCGTCATAAAAAAATTACCTCCGTAAAAAAGATTTGAACCGCCGTTTTTGGCGGTCGGCTTTACAGTTTCCACCTTTTCAGAATACTCTTTGCAAGGTTTTCGTTTATCTCTGAATGTCTGGGAACGGTCTCCTTGTCTTTTCCTCGTGAATAGACATCGTGGTTTCCGCCATGACGCTCTAAGATAAAACCTGCTTTTTCAAGCCGCTTAATCAAATCTTTTCGTTTCATAATTCTATTATACGCATTTTATACACATTGTCAAGTTAAATAATAGATTTTCCCACACATTCCACTTTTGTTATCTCTACAAATTCCGTCATTTGACAGTGAAATATTTCTTCCGCCTCTTTCAGGCTGTCCGCATAGACGCATAGAAACGACCAGCCGCCTCGTAAAAAATTGTATACGAAAGTAAATCTTTTTTTCATTTCTTCATTTCCTTTTAGACAAGATAAAACCTTTTGTAATCCGCGTATCCGATGTCAAAACCGACTGAACGCGCATAATACAACTGCCTTGCTCTTTTCAGCTGTATTTCGGTGCAGGTGATTTTAATAGGCTTCGGCGGTTTTTGCGCCGCCTTTATTTTTTCCCACCGCATTTTTTTTCCGCTTACAAAGTCCCGGAAGTCCCATTCATTCACCGGGTTGTATTTATGGCCGTGCCAGCTGGTTTCGCCGTGAGCCTCGAAGTTATGGATTATCTTGCCGTCCTTGGCAAGAATCAGCTGTGTTGTCCATTCGTTTGAGTAGACGTCAAAATCCTTTTGCAGCTTTGCAAGGACTTCACGGGCTTTTTTTCCGCTGCATTTAAGAAGAAGCGATATTATTCTTACTGTGTCAGACAGTCGGTCAACAACAATAGTGTCGCCGTCCGCGTCTGTCAGCGTGTCTGAAAAGTCCAGAAGTCCCTGCGTCGTTATCATTTTCCCACAATCCCCCGCGCTGTCTTTAATTCTGGAATCCACAATTTAGGATTCCAAAAGATTTGATAGCGGTATTCATCTTGCTTTACAGGTTTCAACTGTTCCGAAAAGTCAGCAAAATCACAAAAATCTTTTTCATATTTTTCTCCTTGTCCTTTATTAAAAGTTTTTTTTCAGCTTCCCATAGCGAAGCCGCACTTGCGGCACTTTATCCATAGATGACCGTTGAGGTCGCTCCTGCTGGCGTTCATCGCCTTTTTCTGTCCGCATAAAGGGCAGTCGAAGTCTTTTGATTCGCCTTTTTCCATTTCAGGAACCGCCCTTAGAACTTTTATGATTATGTCTTCTGTATTATCTAGCATTATCTTTTCTCCAATAGCATCTGAGGCATATCGTCCTCTGAAAGATTGTTGCCTGCCTTGAATCTCATCGCCGCCAGCTGCACGCTCGCATTGCCTGTGATTGAGTTAGCCACGTCTGTTACGGCGTGTGCCTTCGCTATCTCTCTTCTTGTGCTCTCCTCGTCGTGGCAAATCTCGTCGTCAAGAAGACGCTCCAGCTGCTCAAACAGATAGTTGTTCAAGTCCGTCAAGCTGTTTTTCATTTCCTTTTTCTCCTTTGGTTTCGCTGATTCTGTCTCTCTCCGATTGAAATTCCTTATGTACTCGTCAGCCATTCTGCCTCCGATGTCATAAGCCGCCTTTTTCATATATCCGATGTCCTTCAGCTTCCGCCTCAAGGCGTTCACTCTTTCTTCTGTGATTTTCTCCTCCTTATCTCCCGGATTATCCTCATTCTCAGGACGGCACTCATTCCGATTTCGATGTCTCCTGAGTGCCTGTTCCATTCAGCCCAGTTTGTGTTCAGAACCCTGTTCTCCGCCCTTGATATTAAAAAAAGGTTCCTGATGTCGAAGTTCCGCTTGTCGCCGTCAAGGAAAATCACAACGTCTTTTCTTGTGTCCACCTTGCAGCTGTAGGCTTTCTCGTAGACCACCAGCTGCTTGCTTCTCCAGTTTTTCCTTGCCTCCGGATAATGGAACTCGTCTGTTATCTTAACCTCGACATAGCCGTCCTTTGTTATTCTTTCAGAGCCTAAAGGCTTTTGGTTCCAGACAGCGGCTCCCTTCTGAAACCATGTGTGCTCCAGCTTCCGCCTTGTCTCCTCTCCCATCTTCCTGCCCTTGTTGAAAGGAGGCACTCCTTTTTTGAACTGTCCGTTCGGCTTGCGGTATTTAAGCTGCTCTTCTGTCATAGCATTACTCCTCGATTCCGCAAGGCGAGCCGTCAAGGTAGGTATATTCATCTTCTAATTCTGATATATCTAGTGTATGCCCAACATTGTCATACACAATAGTTACTTCATCAGCTCCAATTCGTACAACAAGATATTTAACACCTGTGATAATTCTCTTAATCCATATAATAGGGAGGCAGTGTTCTTGAGGCACTAAGTTGAAATGCCTGCAAAAATGGTCTATCATCTCGTCCGTGTCCTTGTAAGGACGGAGCTGCTTTTCCTGCGGCTCCTCGACAAGATAAAAGAGGTTATAAACGCTTACATTATCACCATCGTTGGTCTCAAAACGATGGTCTACGTGCTCATTATAGACGTCCGTTAGCTCACGTAAAGTTGTATATTCGCTAAAAACATTCGAGCGAAGTCCGGCTAATGAATCAGCGAAAAATCCCTTGCTTCCGACTTTCACCTCGTCCGCATTTGCTGCGGTGTAAACTTTGTTTTTGTCAAATTCCATTTTCTATTCCTCCTAAAAATCAATCAGCTTCTCATCTCTTGCCCTGTCAACTATGGAGCGGAGATGCTTGTTCTCCTCTTCCAGCTGTTCAATAAGGCAGTCCTTGCATATTCCGCCGGATGTCATCTCCGGCTTCAGGCAAATCCTTTTGCACCCGGGGCACTCCTTGTATTCAAGTCCGTTTTTAATCATTTTTCTTAGTCTCCATACATCGCTTTGTTTGAAGCTTTCTCAAGCTCGTCCAGCTTTCTTCTTGCCTCTACAATCAGATTTCTTAGCTCATCAGTGTCGACCAGACGTCTTCCTGTGTAGTCCGCAAGCTCCGTAAGAACGTCGTAGGCTCTCACCTGATAGATTATGTCATTGTCATCCTGGTTGATTGTCATTCTTCCAGCCTCCTTATCCCTGTAGCGTTCGTACATGGTTTTATGCTAAATTCTCCCAATAAAAAAAATGCCGCTTTTTGGCGTACGGATAAAAAAATATCTTGCCGACGGCAGTCAATATTTTTGTATGCAGGCCTTGAGCCGGCAACGCCGCCGAAGCGACCACGGCACAATTCATTCCAAATCGTGTATATAAAGCGTAAAGGCTGGCTTTTTATGTCCGCCAACAGGACAGTCTTATCATCTGCCGACGGCAGATTTTTTTTTTGCGGTCAACGACCGTTTTTTTTGGTAGATTGCCTGCACATACCTTTGTCTTGTATCAAAGTCCTCCGGATAAATCCCGAACCGCCTTCCAAGCCGGGAATAGCATTCGTCTCTCTCCGCCTTCTTTTCCGCGCTTGTCTTTTTTTTGTATTCGTTTATCTCTCTGATAAGACTGCCGCAGACCGTGTCATTCAGCCCCGCAAGCTGGATTATGTAAGAACCGCTTCTCAGGAATCTTACCGCCTCGTCCTTGTACAGCTCCGGATTTTGCTCCGCGTCCCTCACCGCCTGCTTTACAACCGCAATGGACAGAAGCACATATCCGCGCAGATTGTAACGGTTTATCTTGTTTCCTCTTCCTGCCCGCATTATTTTTGCTTTGCTCCTCCTTTTTTGAAGTTGTCGTTTTCCTTGAATGTCTTTCTTGAGTGGCAGCTCCAGCACATCGGCTGCAGGTTGCCCTCGTCGTAGAAAAGCCCGATGTTTCCGCGGTGCGGCGTTATGTGGTCCGCGATCCTTGCCGGCTTTCCGCAGATAAAGCAGAAAGGGTATTTTTTTAAAAACTCCCTTGAAGTTTTCCGCCACAAAGCCGATTCATAAAGCCTGTGGTATTCGCCTGATTTTCCGCGCCTTGTGAAAACCTTGCGCTTTCCTTCCAAATCCCTGTGAATGTAGCAGTACTCCTTGCCGTCCTTCGCGGTCCGCATGCATCCGCTTTTCTTACAAATCTTCGCTTTCATTTTCCTCCCCGAACAGAAAAAGCTGGGCGCCGTCCGCCTCTGTCTTTTCCATGCCGTTTTTTTTGGCTTGCGCCATGAAGCCGGCGCGTTTTCTCGCCTCCTCCAATGGCTTTCCGTTCAGCTCCCTGCACTTCTCAAAAAAGAAGTCGTTCTCGCTTTCCGAATAAAGCGCGTGCATCGCGCTGTTGTAAGCCTCCGCTATAAAATTCGCGATGCAATAAAGCTCGCCCTTTGTCTGCTTGTATGACAGATACCGGCGCAGCGAATACTCCGCCGCGATGTCCGCCTTGTAGCCTTCCTCATCCCTGTCAAGATAAAAGCCTTTCGCCCTTTTCTCTTTTTTGACCGCCTTGAGGCAGAGAAGACGGAACAAAGTCCATAGCTTCAGAAAATATTTTTCATCTCCGCTCTCCAGGAACTTTTTTTGGAAGAAAAGCAGCTTCTCGTTGTCGGTTCCGTTCTCGTCTCCGTCCGGGATTCTTTTCAGCCGCTCCTCCTTTGTCTCAAACGGAAGCCAGAGATTAAAATATTTCTTGACGCTTTTCATTTCTTCCTGTCTTTCTCTTTGTAGTATTTTTTCGCCTTCTGGCAGCACTCACGGCACGAGCATAGGGCCTGCTCCTCATCCGGGCAATAGCGCCTGTGGTTGCCGAAGCCCGGACAGTACGACTGCTTCCGGCACGTGTAGCAGTCGCCGTAGACCTGCATCTCTTCCGGAAGCGGATAGTTGTTGTGGAGCCGTATCAGATACGGCTGCTCATCGCCTGTCTGCGTTTTCAGCGACTTCGCGAAAGATGTCTCAAGCCAGTTGATTCTCTGCCTTGTGTCAACCTGCATATTCCGCATGCACTTGTAGCAGACAAGCTGTCCGTACGGATAATTTGAGCCGCAGACCGTGCAATGCTTCCAAATTTTCATAATTGCCTCCTGTTCTCACTTTCCAGAGCGGTTCCTGCCCTATGTCTGTATTTTCAGACAGTTCTGGGACCAGTCGTCCTTGAGCATCTCGTTCTGCCAGCGGAAATACTCCTCGCCTTCCGGACGCGAGCACGAATCCCAAATCTCGGCGAAATGGCAGAATACAGGCTTTATGAACCGCGGGTCGCCCTGCATTTTTATCAGGAAGTCCTGCTTTGCGTCCTCAAGCGGAATTTCCGGCGGAGACTGAATCCGAGCCTGTCCTGTGTCCTGCGGCTGCCTTTTTTGCCCGTAGAGAACAAAGTTTTCCCGGACAAAGTTCTGCGGCAGATAGTCCGTAAAGTTTTTTGTCTGAATGAATTTCGGGAACGAATAGCGGTTTGTCACATACATCCTGCTGTCCAGAAGCACCGAGGCGTAGTTTCTGCAGGCCTGTATCACGTCGTCTGAATGCAGATTCTGAAGCCCCTGCGTCCTGTGAAGCGTCTCCAGGCCGTCCTTGAAGTCCTTTTGCAGGAAAGTGAGCGGATTTCCGTTCTGGCACGGGCATCCGGCTTCTGAGAAAATCTTGAATACAGCGTCTGAGTATTCCTGCTCCGGCGATGAGAACGCAAGAGGCGGAGAGGAGAGCGGAGGCTGCGAATCCCCGTTTACGCTCTCTCTCTCGTTCTCGTTTACGTTTACGTTTACGTTCTCGTTTACGTTGGTATCATAGGGTTCTGAAAACCCTATCCTAGGGTCTTGGGCGGAGCTTAAAAAATCAGCATTGTTCCCCGCCTTTTTCAGGCCGCCTTTTTTTCCGGATATTTTGGCCTTGATCTCGTAGTCGATTTTTGACTGGACAAGCAAAAAATAGTCGAACAGATCGCTGTCCTCGTCAGGCTTGATGTTTTCAAAAGCGTACTGAAAAACCATATTGTAAAGGCGCGCCTGCATAACAGGGTCTTTTTTTCTTTGTATGAGCTTGTACACGTCAACCGTCAATGACGCTCTTGTAATGTCGTTCATAATTTCCCCTTTTGAAAAAAAAGTCTGCCGTCTGTTCCGTGCTGCCACCGTCTTTTTTGTCCTGCCGCGTGCATCCTTTTCTTTTGGCCGGAAAGGAAGTTTTTTTATGCCGGACGCTTTCGGAAAAAACGTAAAAGCTGCGCTCTGAACAAATAAATAAATAAATCTTGCTATTTATTTAAAATATTCACCCCGTACGGGGCTAAAAGGCAGTCCGGGAGTCGAACCCGGAAAAAGCAGAAATGTCCGGAGAGGAAGGTGGCTTCTATCCCTGCTTTCGAACCGTCTCTGGCTTATTCCCGCATCTGGCGGTGATTTTCCCGCCAAACGCAGAAACTAAAATTCTCACATTAAAAGGGAATGTCCTCCTGGTACAAATTATTTGCCGGCTGAGCCTGCTGCTGCGGCGGCTGTGCCGGCGCTGTCTGTGCCGGCGGAACATTGTTGTGGAAATAGCGGAGCTTCGATTTTTTCACCGTCTTCTGCTGGCCGTAGTTGTCTGTATAGGTTTCGTTCACGTGCTCAAAATGGGCGTATGCGACGCGGTTGATCCAGTGCTGGTAGTTCCAGTCGCCGTGGACAATCTTGAAAACGTCAAAAATACGGCTCGCGGACTTGTTGAAATAGTCGCCCTCAACCAAAAAATCATCGTAAGGCTCGGAAGCGCCCTCGACTTTGTACTGAATATGAACCATCGCCTTGCCCTGCTTCGAGATTTCATCCTTTACAGAAACAATCCATACGCGGTGGTCTCCGTCCGCGACGTCAAAAGCCGTCTTTGCCCAGTTAGGGTCGTAAACAAAAGTATCCTTGAACATATTTTTTTACTCCATTCCGTAGTATTTTTTGTAGCCCTCGATTACGGTCTTGAGGGAATTTGCGATTCTTGGCGGAAACATTCCTTCCGGGCTCTTTGTGGTCGCGTAGCTGCAGCTCTCTGTCAGAAAGTAATGCTCGCCGTTCTCGACTTCCGCCAGAAGCACGACATCGCACGACTTCTCAATAAGGCTGTCAAGCGACTTTCCGACAACCTCCGTCTTGACCTTGCCTGTCTCGTCCTTTGTGATGTGGTGCATCAGAATGACGAAAATATCCTCCGGAAGCTCGTCAAGAATGAAGTCAATCAAGTCCTTGAAATGGAACGAAAGAACCTCATACTGCATGAAGCCGTTCACCTTGTCGTTCTTGATTTTCAGGCCCGTGTTTCTCTGCTGCTCGTTCTTCAAGAGAAACGTGCTGTCGTCAATGACAAATATTTTCTTCTGCGACGACCTTAGAAGCGTCTTTATCTGGTCATACGCGAATACCGGCTGTCCGTTCTGGTCAACCGTGTCCACAACCTTGCGGACTGTGTAGCTTCCCGCGAAAGGAAGCCTGTTTTTCTTGCAGGAAATTACAGACACCTGCGAGGGATCGAGCGACTTGATCGAGTAAGTCTTTCCCGCTCCGCTGTCGCCCATAATTACAATCAGGTTTGCCACTAGTTTTTTCCTCCTGTCTCAAAGCTCTTTCCGTACTGAAGCGCGTTCTCCCGGGTTATCACCACCGGCTTTCCAAGAACGTTGTTGTCAACATCTCCCCACCAGCGCTCTGACGGCTTTATGTTGTCGTAAAAGTCCGCGATGCTGAAAACCGAGCCGTCCAGCTCTTCTTCTGTTATCTCTCCTTTTTCAAAGAGGCTGTAAAGCTCGCCAAGCCTCCTCCATGCGTTCTCAGGAAAACGTCTTCTTGGACTGTCCAGTATTTTTTCAGTCTGTTTGTCCATTCCGCCTCTCCTAGCCGAAAAAATACTTCTTGACGCGCCTCTTCTCGCCGTAGCGGTTTGTGACGCTCAGCCATTCCGTCTCAATCGGAACGCCCTTTTTCTTAAGCTCGAATATCCTTGCGGAAATCCTCGTCTCGCCAAAATGCTCGATCGCCTCAAGGGAAGTTATCGAGCCGTTCTCAACTATGTAGTCGAAAACTCTCTGCTGTGTCGTGTCCAGGTTCAGCTCCACATTAAAGCCCTCCGCACAAAGCGGCAGAAATTCTGCCTTTCAGGATTGAATCGTAGTTCACGATTGTCTCGCCTGTCGGAAGATAGGTAATGCCGTTCGCTGCGATTTTTGACAGGAAGTTCTTGGAGAGATGCAGGAACTTGCGCACCCTGCGGAAGCTGCGGAACGTCTTTCTGGTTCCGTCATTCAAATAAACTGTAAACATGGAAACCCTCCTTTTACAGTAAAAAAAAAGCCGCCAATAAAAGGTGCGGGTTTCAAGACACTTTTCACTGACGGCCAAGATATACAAACGAAAAAGGAGACACCCAAATCCGTTTAAAGCCAAAAGAAAATAATTAAAGAAACCCTTCTTTGTTAAGTCCTGTCAAGGACTTAACAACCCTAGTTTACTAGGGTTGATTTGACATTTGTCAATTACATCTTTAGTTATAATGACATTTGCCAATACTGTCAAGAAAAAAATATTACATTTGTCAATTTTTTTTTCGACAATTAAAGCAGGAGGCGCCCTATGGATTTTGTGGAAAGAATTGACCAGCTTTTGAAAGAGAAAAACTTGAAAAGGTCGGCTTTATGTGAGGCAGTAGGAATTGATTCAACAAGCATCAGCGTCTGGAAAAAGCGCGGAACCATTCCGTCCGGCGATGTCTGCCTAAAGATTGCGGAATACCTGGGAGCCGACGTGGAGTATCTGATTACAGGCAGGCAGAAAAAGGAGCGGGAGAACATCCGGCCCGGAGACGGCGGCTTCTCCTTTATTCAGACCCTCAGCGCGCTCCAGAGCGAAATAGACAGGACATTCCAGGCCGCAATCGGCGCTTTAAAAAAATAAAGCCTGTACTGACTATACAGGCATGGGAAGACCAATCAAAACTACAGAAGAGCATATCAAGGACGGAACCTATAGAAAAGACAGGCACGCGAACCGCGGTGTAACTTTGGACGCGCTGGAGGAAGTGAGCGTTCCGGACGGGCTTAATCACGACGCGAAAGAAAAGTGGCTTGAAATTGTTCCTGTTCTCCAGAAAAACGGGCTTGTTACCGCCGTTGACATTCCTACCTTGACAGACGCGTTTATCGCATACGGAGCGGCGCAGGACTGCCTTAACGCTGTTCTTTCGCAGTTCAGCTCAATCGCGGAATACTGGGCGCGGCTCAACAAGTTCAAGGACGTCGACCTTATCGCAAAATACAACGAATCAATGGACATCTACAAGCGCACAATGGAAAAGTACGGAGTAACTCCGGCATCGCGCGCAAAGATTAAAATCCAGCCTAAGCAGGAGGACGAGGCCGACAATTTCATCAAGGCGCTGCGCGGAAACGGCTAGAAATAATTTGCGTCCTGCAGATAAAAGAACGTGTTTCTCTGCAGGGCGCAAAGCCTTGTGTTTTCGGTCTCGGTCTCGTGGTCCGCATAGTGCAGAAGCATTGAATGCGTCTTGTGCCCGGTCTGCCTCTGCAAGGTTGTGTCGTTGATTTTTCCGTACATGCTCGCCGTGAAAAAATGGCGCAAGGAATGGAAGCAGTATTTCTTGCTCTCCTCCTCCGAAAAGCCGCATTTAACCAGCGCGCGCTTAAGGAACTTGTTGAATATCTTATGATCAAGAGGCTTGTTCTCTGAGCTTCCCCAGAACACAAACGCGTCCATTGCCGTTTTGTAGGGGTTCTGCTCGGCAAGATTTAAAAGCGCGCTGATAATCCACATGAACGGAACTATGATTTCTCTTTCCTCTCCGTTTTTTGTGCTCTTCAGCCCGTCCTTTTCGCTCCAGGAATGCTTCAGGTAAATTCTGCCCTTTCCCAGGTCGCCTTTTTGAAGCCCTAGTATTTCGCCAAGACGGAGCCCCGTAACAGAAGAAAGAATTGCGGCGAGCTTCGCCTTGGGGTTTCCCCATTCAACGGCAAAAAGAGCCTGCATCTGCTCCGGGCTGAGAATCTGCCGTTTTCTATACTTTTCGCTGAAAAAAATCCAGCCTGAAAAAAGGTCTGCCGGAATTATCCCGTGAAAATAAGCGAATTTCAGAGGAACCAGAAGCGAGCGCATAATGTAGTTTTTTGAATGTCCTGAAAGCGGCAGAAGCCCGGTTTCGTCAAAAAGAGTTTCAATATCGTCCCTTGTTATTTCGCCCAGAAGCCTGTTTTTCAGGAACTGCCCGAAGCGTCTTTCTATGTTTGTCTTTTGCGCCTCGCAGTGCTTTTTTGTGAGCCTCTGCCCCATTCTGATTTTCTGGCGGATGTACGGCGACTTTTCAAAATCCCAGAAATCAAGGCAATACGAAAAAGCGTCTATGTTTCCTTTTTCGCCGCGCCTTACAACGCTTTTGACAATTCCGCGCTTTTTTGCCTCGCAAATCACGTAGTCAATCAGACTGTCGCTCAAGTCCGCGCTCCGCACAAGCTCGTTGAGCTTTTTGTCCTCGATTTTCAGGCGCTCGCAGTTTTTATCTAAAAACCATTGCCAGGCAATCCGCTCCGCCTCTTTTTTGTCGCCTGTCCGCGTGGATTTCGCTGAAATATAATGCCCGGTAAGCTCATTCTTAAAACGGACGTAATAGATGCCGTTTCTGCAAAGAAAAGAAAATGGTTTTGACGACATAAAGAAACCCCTTTTTTTATGTTACAAATTTATGTCACACACGCATTTTCGCGGTAAAAAAAGGCATTTTCCCTAGCCAGATTTAAATAAAAAAAAAGCGCGCAATCCCGTTCTATACAAAGAATTACGCGCCTTTTGAG
>ERZ808277.16-NODE-16-length-149741-cov-24.170851_pt1 | contig 149741 bp, 143 predicted proteins | sample MGYA00521240_ERZ808277 | MGnify/ENA primary metagenome ERZ808277 (study PRJEB31516, sample SAMN03275599) | gut metagenome | biome: mammalia-associated habitat; material: feces | host: Papio cynocephalus | place: Kenya | collected 2012-07-17 ... | reverse complement strand
ACATATTCCCCTATGCACACAAATTCTGATTTATATGTCAATAGTTTGTTCTATTCTCTGATCTCTATCCCCTATCCTCTACCCTCTATCCTCTAATTCTGTAGCAATCCTACAAAAATCGTACTTTTTCTTGCAAAATATTTGCGCATATCAAAAATAAGCAGTAATTTTGCAGCGGATTTACAAAACAAGCCATTTCATAACACACAAATAATTTTGCAAATCGGCATTTTGTAGAAACGCAGCAAATATAAACTATTAAACTATACAACAATGAACAACAACCAAACCAACATCAACTGCATTTTAGCCATTGAAATAGAGAATATCTACTCTATCAAGGACTCTGTTCGCATTGATTTTAGGGCGGCTAATCTGCACACCTCGCAGGCAAAACTCCTGTCCGACAACATCTTCGAGTGGAACGGGCAGAAGATTCTCAAAACGGTCGGACTTTTCGGTTCCAACGCTGCTGGTAAGTCCAACATCATTCGGGCTATCCTCTTTTTCTGTCGCACTATCTTGGATTCGCACCAGTATAATGTCAACAAGAAAATCTTTGAGTTCACCCCCTTCAAATTTGACGGTTATTCTGCAAAGCCAACCCGCTTCTATATCAATTTCGTTTGCAACAATGTGGAGTATGAGTACCAATATACACTCAATACGCAAGAGATCCTCTCGGAATCGCTCTACTACTATCCCTCTGCACGGCGTGCAAAGGTCTTTGAACGCAAAGCAGGGGAGAACAAATACACTTTCGGTTCCAAACTGCTGTTGCGTCCCAAAGAGGTAGCCGACAGCCTCCTCTACAACAACCTCTATCTCTCTCGTGCATCTGCAATGAATCGTGAGTTGGCTATCCAAGTATTCCATTTCTTCTCCCACGACTTTATGCTCGACCTCTTTCCTGCGCAAAGCGACTATGTGCGGGCGGCTTTTATCAACTACAAACCGCTTATTTTGAAAGCACTGGCTATTTGTGATAGCGACATCAGTAATATCGAACTGCGCCTCAAAGATGTTCTACAACCCGTACAGGTTATGCAGCCAAATGGTGAACCCACCATCACCCTTCTGCCGACCAAAGAACCGGTCTTTAAGACCTACCATAAGCAAAACCCGAAGTTGCAGTTTGATATGGATACCGAGGAATCCGAAGGCACCAAGCGTCTGTTCCATATTGTACTGCGCTTTATCGACATCATTCGTAACGGCAAATCGCTGATGCTTGATGAGTTCGACCGGCAACTTCACGTCCGTCTTGCGGACTTTATCATAGATTTGGTGCACGCCACGCCCCATTCGCAGATGCTCTTTACATCGCACAATACCAACCTCATTGATATGAAGCGTTTCCGCAAAGACCAGATACTCTTTGTCAATAAGTGCAACGACGGTTCTACCGAGGTCTATTCGCTCTACGATTTCAAGGACTTCCGCGAAAACATGGATGCCGAAAAGGGCTATCTGCAAGGTCGTTTCGATGCAGTACCCGCTGTCTCTGCGTCCACCGCTGTTCTCAAATCTTTTTTAGGGGAGGTGCAGCATGAGTAATCGACGACGACAACAAGCACCGCCACGGAAGATGAAGGAGGTTTTCCTCATCTTCTGCGAGGGGCAAACCGAAGAAGCATACATTGATATGTTACGCCGCTATTTCCGTGCACCCATACGTATCGTGTCTTCCATACAGGGGCAATCTGTCTCCAAACATCTGATTGACGAATACAAACGCTCTATGCAACTCAACCCTTCCGACCGTGTTTCTACATTCCTGATGTACGATTTGGATGTTGCGGAACTTCTGCCACGGCTGCAAAAATGCAATGCCGAGTTGCTGGCGTCCAATCCGACTATCGAATTGTGGTTCCTCTTGCATTCTGCCGACCAACGTGCGGCTATTGCTTCCCGTGATATGGTGCATACTTTGCAGCAGTCTGCCCCGGAATGGCGCAACTACCACAAAGGCATACTTACTGACAAACAGACCCGTTTGTTGCAAAACAATATGCCTCTTGCCGTCAAGCGTGCCGCCTTGCTCACTGATATGGCTAATCCTTCATCGCGCATCTACTTGCTCGTCCGGCGCTTGCAAACCGAATCCAATAGACAAATCTCTTAAAAATACACCTCGCGTTATGCCATTACCCCTTACCCATTACCCCTTACCCCTTACCCCTTACCCCTTACCCCTTACCCCTTACCCCTAACTATCTAACCCCTAATTGTCTAACCCTCAAACCTCACCGATACTCAGGTCAATCGTCTCTGCGCCTATGATTGTCTAAAAGCCTCGCAGTCACGCACTGCCATGAGGAACGTGCCTCGGGTGCACACGTTCGACCTTGCACCCCAAAAACAACAGCGGTCTTTCGATTATTAAGGTATATCTGCATACCAATAGTCATTGCTATTAAACCTAACAACCTCGGTGACTATTGAAACATAATACTTTTGTTTTCAGCGACCTTACTATTATTATTTATTCGTTTTCAACCCTTCTCGGCTGGATATACACAACCGATTTACAGCCATGGCTAAGATTGAGCCTATGACGCATTTCGATGCTATTCGCGGCAAGTATGCCCGCACCGACAAAGTGTACACCCGTGTACGCACGTTTGACAACCAGATTATCGGCGTTGCCCTCAAGCACCCTGCTACCAACCTGCCGCCCTCAGAAGGGCAGCAGACGGCACAGCAGAAGATGAAGGCTGTGCAAGCCAAGGTCTCCACGATTATGGCGGACGCTGCCCAACGCGCAGCCTATCTCCTCAAGTGGAAAAGCCAAACCAAGTGCAAAACGCTTCGTGGTTACATATTCTCCCAAGAATACGCCAAACCCTAATCTGTAATCTGTTTGGAGTTGAGTGTTTGGTGTAGCCAAAAGAGAACAGGGTTATTGTGGCTACGAAACTAACCCCCTAATCTCTAACCCCTAATCTCTAAAAACTGCTCTCAACACTCAACTCTCAACACTCAACTAAAATTACTATGGCGAAAGTAACTTACATCGACCCTATTGCCACCCTTAGTGGCAAGATTGTCAAGCGTCATCAAACCACCTATATGGTGCGGCAGGCGGCGACAGCCAATCCCGCTATGTTGGCTAATCCGTGTTTTACCACTGTCTTGCGCAAACGCCGTACTGCCCTCTCGCAGTCCGAACAGGAGTACTGCACACGCTTCGGGGCCATCTGTCAGGCGGTCAATGCCCGCCTTCACGATGCTACCAAGATTCCTGCCGACATTGCGGCTTTCAAGTCGCAGCGTCAGTACACGACTCTCCGCCAGTACGTCTGGCACCAAGTCGCTGCCGAAATGGAATAATCGGGCAATAGTCCGTTATTCATACACTTCCATCGAGCCCGCCTGGCCACCTGTCAAGCGGTCTCTTTTTTATTGTCCCCTCCTAATCCCTAATCCCTCTCTCCCCTCCTCTGGAGGGGTCGGGGAAGGTCTATCGTTTCTTAGCAGGGCGATACTATCGCCCGCCCCAACCCTCTAATCTCTAATCTCTAATTCCTAATCTCTAATCTCTAATCTCTAATCCCTAATCTCTCCCCTCTAACATAGGTCTCACCTGCACGCAGTATCATCTCAGGAAGTTGAATATTTGTATTCCCTTTTCTATCACTTCCTTGGCTTTCTGATTGCTATTGCGGTTGGAATCATTACTATTGCCAGAATCGTTATTGCTGTCAGAATCGTTATTGCCGGTTGAGTCGTTGGGGGCGACGGAGACTTTCGGGCGTCTTGGTGCCTTCAATCTGCTGCCTAACTTCGGTTTGTCGCCGCTGAACTCTTTGCCTCCCCACACGGCACGCACGGGCAGTCCGGGAACCACATTGTCGCCCACAGGGTCCTCGTTGTACTGGTAAGTAGAGATTTGGAGCATAGACACGCCGATGTCATCATTTCTGGTGTAGGAGGTTCCCCAGTTGAATGTGTAGATACTCCGCACGCGCGTGCCATTGGCAGTCTGATAGTACCCTCCTACGCCGCGGCCTTCCAATTTTGCCCCTACCATTGTGCCGGAATAGGGTGTGAATATGGACTTGCCGTTCCTCAGACTTGTCCATAGCGTACCTTTTACTCCGTTCACTATCAAGAACTTGGGATAGCAGTTCTCGCGAAGTTCCTTCGCTTGCAAGCGTGTGGGTATGCTCCATTCACCGCCCATGTTCCGGCGTGCCGCATCGAACTCGGGCAGGAGTCTGAAGCCCATGGACGTACTCACCGAGTAGAAGTTATTCTCCTCGCCAAAGGTTGTGAAGTTGTGGATATTGTTGTAGATATACGACCCGAAGCCGGTGAAATTTTCCTTGATGTATGTCTTCTTGGGTTCTGTTTCGCCGTAGGCATAATAGTTGCCGTATCCTTCGGGCTTCGTTGCGCCCACGTTGCAGGTCGCCCACAGGGTGCCGCTGGGCAGTCCGAGGTCCACATATCCGTAGCCGGCATGCTCGCCGTCGGCAGGACTGACAGCCGTGTTGGCAAGCAGCGGGTCGCGTTCCCCAGGCAGTTTGACTATCGTCTCGCATATCAGCGGACGCCCCGACGAACCGCGGAGAATCTTTGCCGGCTGACCGTTGATGGTGGCGTTCACCATGCTGTTGTCCACGGTGAAGTTCTTGTCGTTCTTGTAGTTGAAGAGTATGTCGGTGTAGTTGGTCACATACACGACAAACACATACTCCCTGCCTGCCTGAAACTCTTCCTCCACCAGCGGATAGGTGCGATTTCCCTGCGTGTCAAACTCATAGATTATCACGCTGCCACCGTTTATCTTCTGTTCGCCAAGCATATTCTCGGAGCCGAACACATCGGTGGTGATGCCGGTAATCTGTGTGCCGTCGAACATAGCGTCGCCCACATTCGGGACACGCACCGTGATGTCAATCTGCTTGATTCTTTGCGGGTTCTGCGCCTGTGCGCTTGGTGCCGCACAGAACAACATCATGGCAAGTGCGATAAAGGTCTGTTTCATATAGTTCTGTTGTTAAGTAAATAAATCCAGTATCAGTACATCAGATATGTTTCCGCAAAGATAATTCAAATCAGGAACAATGCAAAACAAGCAGAAAGATTCTCAGGGTAACCGCCTCCAAAACTATATATATCTTTCTTTTGCCAGACCAAAAGAAAAGGAACCAAGAGGGCTTCCTCATCCCCATCACGAGCATCCCGCTTCGCTCTACAGACTCCGTAAGGACCCCGCAAAAGAGAGGCTGTAAATGACCTTAATTCATTGTTCCATTTGTGTCGGGCGTTGCCAAAGAGACAAGTCACCCGACACAATGCAGAAAAAAAGAGGCCCTATGTCCATCGCTTTGCAAACTAATTCCGCCGACGGGTAATTCCCGCTATATTCGTTCGGCTTTGCTTAGGAAGTGATTAGGAAATATCATAAGAATCACATAAGAATCACATAAGAATGCCATAAGAAAGACATATAGAGAATAGCGAGATATATGCAGGAGATATGCAGGAGATGACCTTCCCTGCCCCTCCTTCCAAGAAGGGACTAAGAGAGGGGGCAACGGCACTATGCCGGAGGAACTGACACGATGACACGCGGTTTTTCACTATTTAATAGCCGTTATAGGACGTCATAGTTGTTCGAGAAGTTATAGGGAAGATAGGAGGGACCGGGCATATTGGGCGGATAGGACAAATTGGTCAAATGGGATAGATTGGGCGGGCGATAGTACCGCCCGATAAGAAACCAATGATCATTTTCATTGTTTTTGCGAATAGGTTTACAGTTTTGTAAGGATTTGTTTCCGAGTATCGCAGAAAAGCCGTATGTTTGCAGCATCAAACAGACACAACGGACTTAAATGATTATGATTATGGAACTGAAAATGAGTTTGCAAGAGGCCATTGCGGCACGCCATTCGGTGCGTCAGTACACCGATCAACCGATTGACAATGAAACGATTGCCGCACTGCAAGAAAAGATACAGACCCTAAATGCCGAAAGCGGATTGCATATACAGTTGGTAACCAACGAGCCACAAGCCTTTGACTCGTTTATGGCACATTATGGCAAGTTCTCGGGGGTGCGCAACTACTTTGCACTTATCGGTTCGGGGGACAACTTGGACGAGCGGTGCGGGTATTATGGCGAACAGTTGGTGCTTCTCGCGCAGCAACTCGGACTGAACACCTGTTGGGTAGGAATGACTTTCAAAAAAGTGGTCAAGGCATTAGACATACGCAAAGGTGAGAAATTAGCCGCCGTGATCGCTCTCGGTCACGGGCAGACGCAGGGCGTAGCGCACAAAAGCAAGACTATCAACGAGGTATCCGTTTGCAAAGGCGATATGCCGGATTGGTTTCGCTGCGGGGTTGAGTGTGCTTTGCAGGCACCGACGGCACTGAACAAGCAAAGATTCCGCTTCGAATTGGCAGGCGACAAAGTTTGCGCCACCACCTCCTGGGGGGCTTTTACCAAAGTCGATTTAGGTATCGTAAAATACCATTTCGAGGTCGGCGCCGGAGTTGGACACGATATTTGGGTATGAACACACACCATATTATAGTGCAACGCTACGTTTCGCCTTGCGGGGAACTGCTGCTTGGTGCGTTTGAGGGACGGCTGTGCCTTTGCGACTGGCAGACGGAGAAACACCGCGGGTTAGTGGACAGGCGGCTGATGCACCTGCTGCACGCCGATATGCAGGAGGAAACCTGCGAGGTTATCGCAACGGCTGCCCAACAATTGGACGAATACTTTGCGGGCAAACGCAAGACGTTTGATGTGCCGTTGCTGTTTGTGGGGACGGACTTTCAGAAGAAAGTGTGGAATGACCTGCTGCATATTCCGTACGGCGAGACAATTTCGTATGGCGGGCTGGCAATGCGCATCGGTATGCCCAAAGCGGTGCGGGCAGTAGCCAATGCCAACGGAGCGAATGCTATTTCCATATTCGTCCCGTGCCACAGGGTGATAGGCAGTGACAAGTCGCTCACCGGCTACGGCGGCGGACTGGAAGCCAAGAAATACTTACTCAACTTGGAACAATGATGAAAAGAATATCCTAAATGCTTATTGGTTAACTCCGTGGCGGTGATACCGCTATTGTTTAGGAAACGCACAAGTGCCTACCTGCCGCAAGTGGCTGTGGGGGCGCACTACGGCTACAGCAATATGCAGGCGAACTTCCTCCGCGACGGACTGGGCAGCAAGACGGGCAACGGGGCGGTGTTTGTCTCGGTATCCGTACCGCTGACCGACTGGTGGAAAACCGGGCATAAGATCCGCGAAGACAATATCGCCGTGGAACAGGCTCGCCTGCAAGAGCAGCACACCAACGAGTTGCTCAGTTTGCGCACGCAGCAGGCATACGACAAAACGATAGAGACAACCCCGTTGGTTAGTCGTATTATTTACAACCGGACAATTTACAATATACGATTTTGCTTTACCAACTTCATTATCATCTCTCGTCGAGGGGTGCTTCAGGTCGGCTTGAGGTCTGCTAAGACTTAACGAATTTTCCACTTGTTTCTAAGTATCAGGGAAAGATTATTATAGACGTTCTATTTTATCGAGACGTTCTATGGAGCATTGGACACATGGGGTGAATGGGACAGATAAGGCGGATTGGGCAGGGCAGCACCTATCCAACTATTATTTGCCTATTTTATTGTATAATTGCAAATAAATATATACCTTTGCAACCATAGAGTACATAAAAAGTCCAATCACCATTCAAACGATACAAAGGGCAAAAAAAACACATTGACAACATACAATACTAACAAAACAAATATGACCAAGAAATTACAGTTATTATTGCTGCTTGCCGCCTTTTGGGGCGGCATGAGTGCGTATGCCGCGGCGGGCGGCACGCTGACGGTTGTTGACCACCCCAACACGTACCCGACGCCACAGAACGTGACCGCCGCATTGACGGATGACGGAAAGCGTATCACGCTCCAATGGGACGGCGTACATTGGCCTGTGGACGGCTATTCCGAGACGATTGACGGAAAAGAGGTGCCTACCAATTTCTATTATGAGGTCGATTGCCGCACCAGACAGAGCGGCACAACCGAGTGGAGCGATTGGTGGAATAGCGACAATCCGAGTCGATATGAATGGAACTACGGTGTTCAGGGGGACTTCCTTGAGCGTGTGACAATGACGCGTGATGCAGAAGCCGGTATGAACTACCAGTTCCGCGTCCGTTGCGTTCAGTATGTCAATCCGAAAGACCCACATCTCCTTCCTGAGTCGGAACGGATACAGAATGTTTACAGTAGCGAATGGTCCGATACCGTGCAGGCATACCGTACCCTCGACAAACTGGCAATCACCGAGGCAAGCACTTCCCACCCTCTGAATGGATACACCTCCATCAGTGTCAAGTACACCTACACCTCCTCGCGCGAGGCAGAGGGCGAGGATCCGTTGTATTTCACCTTCAAGGTCATTGAGATTCCCGACCCTGAGCCGGGCACTACCCCTGAAGCCCCTGCTGAAGGAGGGAAACCCTACGCACGGAGGGACGGAACACCGCTTGACGTACAGTCGCTCACGCTGACACCGCCCAATACGACAACGTCGAAAAAGATTACTGCGGACAATTTCGCTCTGACCTCTTCTGTCGATGCGGGAACCATCACTTGGAGCGCATATCAGGATTTGAAGAACTACTACCACGACAATGTAACCATCTGGATACAAGGCTGGGCAAAATCCGAGACCGAGGGCGGTGAACCGCGTCTCGTGGTGGACGAAGCCATCGGGGAAATCAGCCTCGACACGCGTCCTTGTACCGCGAAACCGGGTACCGATACCAACGGCACACCCGCAGTGATACTCACGTGGCCGAAAGAACCAACCGCTGCAACGTATAAGATTACTCGCGGAATCAATAATGTCAATAATACGTATGCAACCATTGCCGACAATGTCGCCGATACGATATTTGTGGATACGGATGTTCAGCCCGCTGTCCGCTATTCCTACCAAGTGATAGCCAAAGATTCTACCGGCAAAGAGTTTGTCGCAAGCAGCCCGTTCTATGGCTACAGCCAATTGGATTCGCTCTCTATAGCAGGTATTCAGCCGCAGTCGCCGTGGAACGGCAAGTTGGACATCTTCGCCAAGTACAAGACGGCACGCGATGACTGGACATGGGACGGCACACCCTATTTCAAGTTGACCGCCAAAGCGGGAGACAAGGTGTTGGACGTAAAGACGCTTTCCATGATAGTTTTCCTGCCAAGCGACACAACATCATGGTCGCTTAATCCGGACCGTTTCAAGTTTGAAGATGGTGTCCCTGATTGCCGTCTCGTATGGGACGCAGGTACCGACATTGGTGCGCAGTACCTTGACCAACTCACCCTGACCATCGAGTGTGCAAGTGTTGAACCTGACCGCACGGATGTCCCTGCAAAGGCATGGACGGGCGGCACGGCATCGTACACTATCGGGCATTTCGACACCCGCAGCCCACGCGTGGTGAATCTTGCGGCAGGGACACCGGTATATGCCGACCTCGTTTGGTTTGATGGTGCGACAAAAGCCGATGTCTTCTGCAACGGCACAAAGGTCTTTGAACTGCCGGATGAGGCGGGCAACACGCGCGGCAGCATTACTTTGGGCAAGAACGAACTGAACATCTGGGGCGAGAACGAACTGAAACTTGTTCCCGACAAGGGCGAACCGTGGACGGGTGTCATCAAATATCCCGACTTCGACTTCTCGATATCGAAGGGCGTAAAGAGCGGCATCAAACTTATGTGGTGGAGCCTCATCGACCAGAATGCCGTGAGCGGCTACCAGATACAGCGGCGCATAATGGGTTCGACGGATGCCTTCGAGGCAGTCCAAACCGTGGGACCTGACGTGATGACTTACACCGACAAGACGGCGGAAGAGGCTACTATCTATGAATATACGGTTGTGCCGCTGAACTCCGACGGCGAACCCATCGGTCCTGTTCCGTCGCCCCGGAGCGGCGGCTACCGCACGCTTGAGAAGATAGAGTTTGTGCAGGCACGCCAGTTCTATCCGTGGAGCACGCGAGTTGCTATTGACATCTACTACAAGAGCGCACGCCAATCGTCCACCGACGGCGAAGTAACTTACGCCCTCAAAGCCAAGATGGCGGATGGTACGGAGATACCTATTAAGAGAAAGAATCTAACCCTTGAGACGGTGGACGGGCTGCACCTCCTTCCTAACGACATCCCGTTCGGCTCAAAAAGTTTGCCTTCGGGGGCGACGACACGTCTCTGGTGGAATGCTCCGGCAGACCTTACTGTGCCACTCTCGTCGAGTGTCATCTCGGGCATCACGCTGCAAGTAGTACCGACCCTCGCTGAGGGTGCCCCCGCAGGAGCGAAACCCGCACCCGCAACGGTTACCTCAGCAGGCATCACGGTGGACTTGCGCACAAAGCGTACCGTAACGCCGGGTGAGCATATACCTGTTGTATGGGAATGGTGGCGTACGGACAGTCGCGTAGAAGCGCATGACAACAACAACTTCTACGTCAAACCGGAAGGCAGCGAGACGGACGAGACTATGGTATGGCACACCCCCGAACATTCGGGCGAAGGAACGATTGAGGTACCCCTCGTAAACGATGACCTGTGGCCGAGTTTCCGCCTCATCAAGCGCGAAATAAACACCGACGACACGGACGAGACGAATCAGATAACACTCACCAGCGAAGTCCTCTTCCAAATGCCGGTGGCTGTGCCGCAGAACGTACAGGCAACCCGCGGAAACACCGATGCCCTTACCCTCACATGGGACGCTGTGCCTTACGCATATAGGTATCAGATTGAAATCACTACCATCGATGAACGAGGTGCAACGACGAAGAGGACGCAGCATGTCTTCGACGGCACCCGATACATCGACCAAAATGCCCCTGCGTTGGGTATTGTAGGCTATAAGGTGCAGGCATGCTTCCCGAATAATGTAACGAGCGAACAGTCAGAGCAGGTTGTCGGCTGGCGGGCAATCGACCAGGTGGAACTGAAAGGTGTCTCCACTCGCCGCCCATGGAACGGCACGGTGGATATAGACCTCACCTACAAGACGGTGCGCAACCAGTTTGCACGACTGACAGGCACCAACCTGCCCGACAGGCAAGTCTCCATCACGGCAAAGACTAAAAATGGAGAAGAGTTGCTCGTCAGCACACTTGTAAAAGAGACATTGAATGATAAGAGAATCCAACGCGAAAAGGTGGACGGACGCTCTCCGTTTGTCCTCGGAAATGCCGACCGTATCACATGGGACGCACCGGCGGATGCACGGGGAATGTATAAGCCTAATTCCGTGATAACTGTCACGCTACAGGGCGACGAGTATGGCGAAGAAATCAAGTTTGAGCGCACTTTCGACCTTGATACCCGCATAGGACTCATCACAGTACCGTCTTCCGAGGTGGATAGTATTTCTATTCCATGGTCCACACGCTGGGCAAAACAGGAAGCAACACAACTCGGCTTCGGCGAAAACGATGCTTGGTGGAAATTGACGGCAGTGATGACAGACATTACTGATAACAATAATAATGTCGAGTTGTTGAACAGCAATCAAGACCTTGGCGGCGAAGGCGTTAGCAAATGGATACCGAAGAAGTGGGGTATGAACACTATCACGCTGATACTCCACCCTGTCAGTGGCAGCAACGAACAAACGGAGTACGCTGCAACCTTCAATGTAGTACCCGATTTCACGTTCACCGCCACACAAGGCAGCAACCGCGACAGCATTATCTTGGAGTGGAACCGGCAAGGAGGCATACACACCTATTCTATCCGTCGCCGTGCGGCACACACCAACGATGCCTTTACGGAGGTGGCTATCTGCACCGACACCACCCGTTGGGCGGACACATCCTTCGAGACCATAGTGGGCGAGTTCGAGTACACCATCATGCCGCTGAACACTGACGGCACGGACGCATGGACGCAGTTCAATCCCGTAGTGGGCTACCGCGCATTGGATATAGCCCGCCCCGTTACCATTGTTCCTGCCGAGAACGGCACCGTAACTGCCGACAAAGAGACGGCTAAGTACGGCGACTTTGTCACGCTGACCGTTACGCCTGCTATGGGCTATGAGTTAGACCAACTCCGCGTCACGGACGGCGAAACGCCGGTAACCGTATGGGGTGAAGAAGGCGAGTACGTATTTGTGATGCCTGCCAATGAGGTGACAGTGACGGCTACCTTCAAGGCTATTGACTACCTCGTTAACATCATATCTTCTGAAAACGGTACGGTAACAGCCGACAAGCAGACCGCTCACTACGGCGAGACCGTCACCCTGACCATTACGCCCGACGAGGGATATGAGTTAGAGTCCCTTCGTGTCATTTATGACGATGCAATAGTGCCTGTAACCGAGGGTAATACATTCGTCATGCGCGCATGTAATGCAGCAATCACCGCCACCTTCAAGATGATTGACTACACCGTAACCATTCAGCCCGCAGAGAACGGCACCATAACCGCCGACAAAGCAACGGCAAACATGGGCGAGACCATAACGTTGACCGTAACGCCTGACGAGGGCTACGAGTTCGACCAACTGACCGTGATGAATGGTGAAACCAAGGTGGATGTAGTGGCAGCCGGAGGCAACTACACCTTCGTAATGCCCGCAGGCAATGTGGAAATCACCGCTACCTACAAGGCGATAGACTACGATGTTACCCTTGTGCCTTCGGTAAGCGGAAACGTAACTGCCGACAAGCAGACGGCGCACGTGGGCGAGACCGTAACGCTGACCATCATACCCGACAAGGGCTACGAGTTGGACGAAATCCATGTGATGTTCGGTGAGACGCAACTGACCACGGTTTCGGAGGGCGAAGGCATTCATACCTTCACTATGCCCGCAGGCAATGTGGTCATATCCGTTCTGTTCAAGGAAGCCACCGGCACGGATATCATTGCTCCCGATGCTGTGAAGGCTACCACCCGCAAGGTCATCCGCAATGGTATTGTCTATATCCTCCGCGACGGCAAGACCTACACCGCCACAGGCGTAGAGGTGCAGTAGCAGACCTCCCCCAACTCCTCCAAGGGAGTGGCTCGATAGGACGGAAACAAAGCCCCGTTCCATAGAGCCCGCTCTTGGGGAGTGTTGGGGGAGTCTCGTTTCTTAATCGTTCTTAACGGCAACCTCGCAGCAAGGGATAAGCAAGGGATAAGCAACCTATGCACACGCCGGCAACTACGATACATACACGGTAGATATACGGTAGATACACGGTAGATACACGGTTCATTATGCTGTTCATAACGTAGGCATATAGGGGGCATACCGACAAACTGTCAAACTCATCAACCAATAAACAATATGAAAAAAGCAATCACATTCCTGTTCAGCCTGCTGGCTGTGTTTTCTTTCCAAGTGCCAACCGTGGCAGCCGAAGAGGCGGATGCCATATATGCTTGGGTGGACGGTGCAAGCACCTGCTATCGCCTGACCGATATGCCCAAAGTAACGTACCAAGGCACCGAAGCCGTACTCTCTATCAACGGTGTGGAGCAACTGCGCCTCGACCTCGGCGAGAAACAACTCGTCATCACCTACGGCGTGTACCAAAGCGGTCCTTCAACCGACATTGAGCCAACCGAACAAGGCGCACAAACCGTCCGCCAAGTAGGCAAGTACATCCGCGGCGGGCAACTCATCATCGTCCGCGACGGTGTTATGTACGATGCCCTCGGCAGAACCCTAACCTCTAACCCCTAATCTCTAATCTCTAACAATATGAACACAACACAAAACAAATCTGTATCCCCCCTCTTCGAAGAGGGGGTTATGGGGAGTCTCCGTATGGGGAGTCTTTTGTTGGTAGCATTGCTATCTGCACTCTCCCTCAACGCCCAAATGCTCAAAGTCTATAAAGGCGGTGCAATGGTCTATTGTCTGGAAAAGGCCGACAGTGTAGTCTTCTGTTCCTTGCCCCACTATGCCCTTTCGGGCGTGTTTTCGGTGTCCGAAACCAAACAAATCCATTTCTCTTGCGGCAACCTGCAGTACACACGATCCACGCAGATATGGTCGTTTGCTGAGCATCAGTATGATATGATTGGCGAAGCCAACATCAGTAATGGTGTTCTTGCAGATAAGATAGACCTGTTCGGTTGGAGTGGTAGTACCGCCACAGCCCAATGGGGTATCAGCACCTCAACGGACAAAAGCGATTATAGTGGAGACTTTGTGGATTGGGGTACGAATACTATCGGCAAAGACGCTCCTGACACATGGCGTACTTTGACAAAGGACGAATGGAGTTACCTTCTCTCTAATCGTACCAATGCCAACAATCTCATCGGTGTAGCACGTATCAACCTCAATGCGGACGGCACAGAGTATGCGAATGGTCTTATTCTCCTTCCTGACAATTGGACTTGCCCTGCGGGCGTGACATTCAAGTCGGGTCTCGCAAGTGAAAGCAGTGTACAGGCGTATGCCGATTACCAGACTTTCACCTTGAGTGACTGGCAGCAGTTGGAAGCCGCAGGTGCTGTTTTCTTGCCTGCTTCGGGTAACCGCTACGGGGATGGGGCGGATGCGTACGATGGGCTATACAGCGGCTATTGGCTTGCTACACCTTACGGCTCGGACTACGCGGGCACATTCATCTTCAGCTCGAATGAAGCGAAAACGTACGGCTATTGGAATCGCGGCAGCGGGCACGCAGTCCGTCTTGTCACAGACCTGTAAAAGGTTTGCACCCGTCAACCCTTTCAACGTATCCAACCACGCATAGACGTATCAACACATAAACAAAAAAAGTAGATATGAAGAAAGAAATCCTCACAATCGCTCTTGCAGTCTTTGCTATTGCAGGCACAACCTCACAGCAAGGGATAAGCAACCTATAACGAAAGGTCGCACCATAGATGACGAACCGATAGTATAAAATAACCTAATGGATTTACAGATGCGGGCGTTTACTCACCATACACTGGGAAAATGCCGGCAGACTTGTGCAAGTGATTTATTATTAGTAACTTTGTAGGTGGTTAGACGATAATATATACATTGCAACATGAGTACAACACCTCTTCAAACGCCGGCACTGCACCTTGTGCAGGACCTGCGGCAAATCATACAGGACGCACGCGGACGCGTTGCCGCGCAAGTGAACTCCGAACTGACACTGATGTATTGGCACATCGGTGAGCGCATCAATCGCGATGTGCTTGATAACCAGCGCGCTGAGTATGGTCAACAAATTGTCGCGACAGTGTCGCGACAATTACAAGAAGAATTCGGGCACAAGGGATTTGATGTAAAGACATTACGTCGAATGATGCAATTCGCACAGCAATTTCCCGACATCAAGATTGTCGCGCCGGTGGCGCGACAATTGACGTGGTCTCATATCGTTGAGATTCTGCCCCTTAAAGACGACCTGCAACGGGAGTTCTACCTCACTATGGCATCTGCCGAGCGATGGAGCGTACGCACCCTTCGCGACCGCATTGACAGCATGCTCTATGAGCGCACCGCCATCAGTAGTAAGCCCGACGAACTGATACATCAGGAGTTGGCGAACCTCCGCGACAACGATGTGATGACGCCCGAACTGGTGTTCAAAAGCCCGTATTTCCTGTCGTTCACAGGGCTGACGGGCATGTACAGCGAGAAGTCATTGGAGGACAATCTCATCGTTCACTTGGAGCAATTCTTGTTGGAGTTGGGCAACGGTTTCACGTTTGTGGAGCGGCAGAAACGTATGATTATCGACGGAGAGGACTTCTACCTCGACCTGCTGTTCTACCACCGCCGCCTGCACCGGCTGATTGCCATCGACCTCAAGTTGGGCAAGTTCAAGGCGCAATACAAGGGGCAGATGGAGTTGTATCTGCGTTGGTTAGAGGCACACGAGATGGAGCAGGGCGAAGAGACGCCGTTGGGCTTGCTCCTTTGCACCGAAGGCAGCAGCGAACAGATAGAGTTGTTGCAACTCGACAAAGCGGGCATACAGGTGGCGCAGTACCTCACCGAACTGCCGTCGCGCGAACTCCTGCAGGCACAAATCCAAAAATCCCTTGCCGAAGCCAAACAACGCCTCGGCGAAGAATAATAACGAACTAAATAAATATCAAACGTATGAACAAATCTTTACTCACTTTGGCACTCGCTGCCATTGTTCTCACAGGCGCATGCACACAGGCAAGCGCACAAGTACCCGCCAATGTACAAGCCGTTGACCTCGGTCTTCTGAGCGGACTGAAATGGGCATCATGCAACGTCGGTGCCACCACACCCGAAGGATACGGCAACTACTACGCTTGGGGCGAGACCGCACCCAAAGCCGACTACTCGTGGGCAACTTACAAGCATAATAATGGTGATAATAGTTCTGATAACATCACCAAGTATGGCAACAATGCAGACACCTTGACCACTTTGGAGCCGGAGGACGATGCCGCTCACGTGAACTGGGGCGGCGTATGGCGTATGCCTACCGATGCCGAATGGACGGAGTTGCGCGAACAATGCACATGGACTTGGACAACGCAGAATGGTGTGTACGGTTACCAAGTAACAAGCAAGATCAACAGCAACTCTATCTTCCTCCCCGCTGCGGGCTATCGCTACGACACGCGCCTCTACTATGCCGGCAACGACGGCCGCTACTGGTCTTCGTCGCTCTTCGCGGGCTACCAGAACAACGCGTGGAGCATCAGCTTCAATCCAAAAACGGGCAGGGACTACTACGGCCGCAACTTCGGCTTCCCTGTGCGCCCTGTGCAGGACAAACAGGAAGAAGAAGTAGTAGAGCCTGCTTATGTACCCAAGCCGTTCACGGTATCCGAAGGCAAGCAAATCACCTTCTCCGGCGGCAACCTGCAGTACACCCCAAGCACACAGACATGGGCATTTGCGGAACACCAATATGATATGCTTGGCGAAGCCAACATCACCACCGACACCAATGGCAACAAAGTCTTTGCAGACAAGATAGACTTGTTTGGTTGGAGCGGTAGCACAGGCAGTGCCAAGTGGGGTATCAGTACTTCAGCGGATTACAGCGATTATAGTGGTGATTTCGTGGACTGGGGTACAAACACTATCGGCACAGACGCTCCTGACACATGGCGTACATTGACAAAGGACGAATGGTATTACCTCCGTTATTCTCGTGCCAATGCCGATGACCTTGTAGGTGTGGCACGTATCGACCTCAATGCCGATGGTAGCAAGTATGTGAATGGTCTTGTCTTGTTACCTGACGACTGGACTTGTCCTGCAGGTGTAACCTTCAAGTCGGGTTTCTTTGATACGAATAGTGTGCAGGCTTACGCCGACTACCAGACATTCACTCTTGCAGATTGGCAGAAGTTGGAAGCCGCCGGTGCTGTTTTCCTGCCTGCTTCAGGCCTCCGCCTCGGGTCGAATGTGCGCTACATGCAGTACTACGGCGACTATTGGTCTGCTACGCCTGACGACTCGGGCTACGCACTCGAGTTCAACTTCAACTCGGACGGAGCGTACGCGAGCAACTACGATCGCAACTACGGGCTAGCAGTCCGTCTGGTGAAGGACAAACAGGAAGAAGTAGTAGAGCCTGCCTATGTAGCCAAGCCGTTCACGGTAGCCGAAGGCAAACGAATCACCTTCTCCGGCGGTAACCTGCAGTACACCCCAAGCACACAGACATGGGCATTTGCGGAACACCAATATGATATGCTTGGCGAAGCCAACATCACCACCGGCGCCGATGGCAACAAAGTCCTTGCCGATAAGATAGACTTGTTCGGTTGGAGCGGTAGCACAGGCAGTGCCAAGTGGGGTATCAGCACCTCAACGGACAAAAGCGATTATAGTGGAGACTTTGTGGATTGGAGTACAAACACTATCGGCACAGACGCTCCTGACACTTGGCGCACCCTGACCATAGATGAGTGGCAGTATCTGTTTATGCATACCCGTTGGACAATGGCAAAGGTGAATGGCACCTTGGGCTTTATGCTTCTGCCCGCTGATTTCGTTGTGCCTGCCGGACTGACAATCAGTATTTTGGGCGATGGCAATATGTCTGATAACTACAAGAATTTCAGCGAGTCGGACTACTCCGCCAATGTCTATACCGTAAGCCAGTTCTCGCAGTTGGAGTCTGCGGGTGTGGTCTTCCTGCCTTGTGCGGGCTTCCACCGCGGCTCGAGTGTAGGCAATGTCGGGTCGGTCGGCTACTACTGGTCGGCTACTCCCTGCGATACGGACCGCGCGGGGTACGTGTACTTCGGCTCGTGGAACGCGTTCGCGAACGGTTGGTACGATTGCAGCCTCGGTCAGTCGGTCCGCCTGGTGAAAGACTATTCCAACGTAAGCACAGACATCGCCCGCCCGTCTGCTGCAGATACCGGCGAGGTGCGCAAGGTGCTGCGCAACGGGCAGGTGCTTATCGAGCGCAACGGTAAGATGTACACTCTCACCGGCGTGGAGGTGAAGTAAGTTGGTTTCTTATAATTATGCGGTTTATTAACCGCATGAATAATAAAATAGTCTTATGCCTAACGAATCTGTCATACAAGTCTTTGACGACAAGAATGTCCGCATTGTATGGAACGAGCAGGAAGAGAAGTACTATTTCTCTATTGCCGATATTGTGCAAATCCTTACGGACAGCACCGATGTGAAACAGTATATCAAGCGTATGCGTGCGCGAGACCCTGAGTTGGATTCAAGGTGGGGCACAATTTGTACCCCTACTCGAATGAGGGCTGCCGACTACATCCGTTCTGTCGAAGACACCCCTGCACAGGAACTGCCTTTTGACGGAGACTCTCACTCTAAAACTAACGAATCTATTAACAACTAATTTTAATACGACAATGAAAAGAAATATACTTTCTCTCACTTTGGCACTTGCAGCCATTGTTATCTCCGGCGCAGGCACACAGGCAAGCGCACAAGCACCCGCTGACGTACAAGCCGTTGACCTCGGACTGCCGAGCGGACTGAAATGGGCATCGTGCAACGTCGGTGCCACCACGCCCGAAGGCTATGGCAGCTACTACGCTTGGGGCGAAACCGCACCCAAAGCCGACTACTCGTGGGCGACCTACAAGCATAATAATGGTGATAATAGTTCTGATAACATCACCAAGTACGGCAACAATGCAGACACCTTGACCACCTTGGAGCCTGAGGATGATGCCGCTACCGCCAACTGGGGCGGCACATGGCGTATGCCTACGGCTGCCGAGATGGATGAATTATTAGAGCACTGCACATGGACGTGGACAACGCAAAACGGTGTAAACGGCTACCAAGTTGCAAGCACGACCAACGGTAACTCCATTTTTCTTCCCGCAGCGGGCTATTATTTTAGGGCAACTCTCAACGGGAATAACAGCAGTTGCTGCTATTTGTCTGCGTCGCTCTATGAGAAAAACCCGACTCGTGCATGGTATCTCTATAACAAGTATGCAGGAACTAAGATGAACCGAGACTACTGCTACCGCAATTACGGTCAGTCTGTCCGCCCTGTGCAGGACAAACAGGAAGAAGAGGTAGAGTCTGCTTATGTACCCAAGCCCTTCACGGTAGCCGAGGGCAAGCAAATCACATTCTCCGGCGGCAACCTGCAATACACCCAAAGCACACAGACATGGGCATTTGCGGAACACCAGTATGATATAATAGGCGCGGATAATACAAAGGGGCGTACAGAGGAATTTGATGCTACATACGGATACAAGAGAGACGGCACAGCCCTTTCCGACACGATAGACCTGTTTGGTTGGAGCGGCAGTACAGGCTCTGCCAAGTGGGGCATCGGCACATCCATAGACAATGCGGATTACTCGGGCGATTTTGTGGATTGGGGAACGAATATCGATGACGGCAACACGTGGTACACCTTGACTGTGGATGAATGGGATTACCTACTCAATGAGCGTCCGGATGCCGCCCAACTCAAAGGTGTGGCACGTATTCAGTTCGGCGAAAACAAATATGCCAATGGTCTCGTTTTGTTACCAGACAACTGGGTTTGCCCTGCGGGTGTAACGTTCAAGTCGGGCTTTGCCGGTGAATGGAATGTACAGGCGTATGCTGATTATCAGACGTTCACTTTGAGTGATTGGCAGCAGTTGGAGTCAGCGGGTGCTGTTTTCCTTCCTGCTTTGGGCTACCGCGACGGGGCATCTGTGGGCTGTGTGCAGAATAGCGGCTACTATTGGTCTACTGTGCCTAACAAGTCGGACTGTGCATACGTATTCCTCTTCGGCACGGATGGAGCGTACACGGACAACTACAGTCGCTACTACGGGCAGTCCGTACGCCTTGTAAAGAACTATTCCAACGTAAGTACAGACCTCTCTCACCCCTCAGCCGCAGATACCGCCCCTGCCCGCAAAGTACTGCGCAACGGGCAAGTGCTGATAGAGCGTGGTGGCAAGATGTACACATTGCAGGGCGTGGAGGTGAAGTAAGCACAGCGGTGAAGCGGTGTGGTACTTGTGAAACAGAACAAACATTCGCAGTATTTACTTGTGAAATGAAACAAATATCTCACCATTTTACTTGTGAAATGAAACAATCCGATACCGCCATTATTGCACAACTCAAATAAAATCAGTACCTTTGCGGCATAAAAACAGGTGAGACAAACCACAGCAGTCTATGTTTCAGAGAAAAGCCATTGAAGATTTACGCCTTTGGGCGGCATCCGAACACCGTAAGCCTCTTGTGTTGCGCGGTGCACGGCAGGTAGGGAAATCGACCCTTGTCAATGAGTTGGGGCGTGAGTTTGACGTGTTCATCCCGCTCAATCTGGAGCGCAAAGAGCACGCACGTCTTTTCGATTATGATATCGATGATACGGTGCGGCAGGTGTTCCTGTTGGCGCGTCGCCCGATGGACAGGAGCAAAAGAACCCTGCTTTTCATAGACGAGATACAGAACTCGCCCAATGCAGTGGCGTTGTTGCGGTACTTCTACGAGGACTATCCGTGGATACACGTCATTGCTGCGGGGTCGCTGCTCTTGACCTTGCTGGAGCAGCACATCTCGTTCCCTGTCGGACGGGTGCAGTATATGCGGCTCAACCCCTGTTCGTTTGCAGACTTTCTGCAAGCCACAGGGAATGAGTTGTTGCGCGAAGAGGTGGAGAACCTGTCTGTCAATGCGGCGTTGCACGATATGACGATGCGGCTTTTCTCGGAGTTCGCTTTGGTGGGCGGTATGCCCGAAGCCGTGGCACGCTATGCGGAGAACCGCGACATAGTGGCATTGCACGACGTGTATGATACCTTGCTCCGCAGTTACAGCGAGGACGTAGAGAAATATGCCAAAACGGATACGATGAAGAATGTTATCCGCTTGCTGCTCAAGAGCGGCTGGACATACTCGACGGAGCAAATCACACTGGGTAATTTTGCCGAGTCGAACTACAAGGCACGCGAGGTGGGAGAGGCGTTGCGTACATTGGAACGTACCTATCTGCTGGAACTGACCTATCCCATAACCACCTACGCACTGCCTGCCATACAAGAGCATCGCCGCAAGCCGAAACTCTTTTGGCTGGACGCAGGGCTTGTCAACTATGCGGCGAACATACAGCAGGAGTTGATGTTCTCGGACAACATTATGGATACATGGCGGGGCAAACTGGCAGAGCAGTTGGTGGCGCAGGAACTGCTGTCGGGCAAGACGGACGCAGACTCGCACCGCGACTTCTGGGTGCGCAATACGCCCAGTTCCACGGCGGAGTTGGATTTCGTGTATATGTACCGTGGAAAGGTGATACCCGTTGAGGTCAAAGCGGGGCATAATGCGCACCTCAAGTCGCTGCAACTGTTTATGGACGACACCGACCACCATACCGCCGTGCGTGTGTGGGCGCAACCGATGCAGGTGGACGAGGTGCAGACACCGCAAGGCAAGCCGTTCCGCCTGCTCAGCGTGCCGTTCTACTACGTGCATATATTGGACAAGGTACTGGCAAAATACGCCTGATTTACCGCAAAAGTACTGACTGAAACACCGCAAAAGTACCGACTGAAACACCGCAAAAATACCGACTGAAATGCCACAAAAATGCCGATTAAAATGCCGCAAAAATGCCGATTGAACGGCATAACTTATTTGTTATTAGAATTTATCAAGCCAACTAAATCCAACGCATTAAGAAGAAATCAATCCTCACCATCGCCCTTGCTGCCATTGCTCTTGCGGAACAGGCACCGGCATTGGCTGCACGGCTGCTATCGATACCGCCCCTGCCCGCAAAATCCTCCGCAACGCTCAAGTGCTGATAGAGCGTGGTGGCAAGATGTACACATTGCAGGGCGTGGAGGTGAAGTAACAAAACCGCTCACACAGCGTAATGATTTTACTACCAGTATTTTGAAACAATAAAAGTTTGCGTATATCATCGGAATGTACTACCTTTGCGGTCTGTTAGCCGCAAAATATGCGGCTTATTAACCGCATAAACAACTAAAAAGGCAGAACAATGTACATCTACGAATCATCACAATGGCCTCATTTTACGTGGAACGAAGCGGCTGTTCAGCCTCTGTTGCTTGACATCAACCGTGCCATCGGTTTCCTGATAGGGCAATTGGAGCATATCGGTTTCGACCACCGTCAGTTGGCTGCGGTGGACACCTTCACGCGCGATGTGGTCAGTTCGTCGGAGATAGAGGGGGTGGTACTCAATAGCGACCAAGTGCGTTCGTCGGTGGCACGCAAGTTAGGCGTACAGATTACCTCGGAGACAGAGCCTTCGCACTATGTGGACGGCATTGTGGAGATGATGTTGGATGCCACGATGCGCTACGGCGAACCGCTCACCGATGAACGGCTTTTCGGTTGGCACGCAGCCTTGTTTCCTGCCGGACATAGCGGCACCATACCCATTGATGTAGCGCAGTACAGGCATGGTGGTATGGCAGTGGTGTCGGGTATGTTCGGCAGAGAGAAAGAGCATTACCGTGCTCCCGAAGCGGAACAGGTGCCGCTGATGATGAAGGAGTTCCTGCAATGGTTCAATACTCCGACCTCGGTGCACGACTATGTAAAGTCAGCCGTGGCGCACCTGTGGTTTGTGTGTATCCATCCTTTCGATGACGGCAACGGACGTATTGCCCGTGCCATATCGGATATGGCGTTGGCACAGGCGGACAACACGGCAAGGCGTTACTTCAGTATGTCGCGCCAAATCAATATGGAGAAGAAACGCTACTATGCTGTCTTGGAACGTGCACAGCACGGCAAAGGCGACATCACCGAGTGGGTGGTGTGGTACTTGGGCTGTATGTTGCGTGCCGTCGAGGCATCGGGACAGTTGGTGACTACCGTGTTGCAGAAAGCCATATTCTGGCAACGGCATACGGGTGTGGCACTCACAGAGCGGCAAACGGCAATGCTCAATGTCTATTTGGACGGCTATGAGGGCAAACTGACGGTGAAGAACTGGAGCCGTCTGGCAAAAGTCTCGCCCGACACGGCAGCACGCGACATACACGACCTTGTCAACAAAGGCTTGCTGTCTCCGCTCCCCAACCAAGCCCGCAACGTAGAGTACAGGATAGTATCCGTGTCCGCTGCAAAGGACACAAAACAGCAAAATGTGTCCGCTACAAAGGACACGGACTAACCGCAAGACGAACTGATTTATCAAACTAAATCCTATACAACAATGAGAAAGATTTTACATTCTCTCGCATTGGCAATAGTTGCCATTGCAGGCGCAAGCGCACAAGCCCCCGCTGACGCTATTGCGGGCAGGTTCTCCGTTTCGGACGGCAAACAGGTATATTTCGCCAAAGGCAACCTGCAATACACCCCAAGCACACAGGCATGGGCATTTGCAGAGCATCAGTATGATATGATTGGCGAAGCCAATATCACCACCGACACCAATGGCAACAAAGTCTTTGCAGACAAGATAGACCTCTTCGGCTGGGGGACAGGCGACAATCCCGCTGATACAAGCACCAACATCCACAACTATCCCAAGTTCAACGATTGGGGGACGAACGCTGTCGGCACCGGTACCGCCTACACGTGGCGGACGCTGTCGAAAGCCGAGTGGAAGTACCTGTTCTGTACCCGCACCGATGCAGACCAACTCTTTGGTTTCGCCACGGTCGGTAGCACCGAGGGACTTGTCATTCTCCCCGATGACTGGGTACTCCCCGCAGGAATCGCTTTCACCCCAAGCACTGCAAAAGGGCTGACCAAGAGCGGATGCTTCTATTCCAATAACAATGGCGATAACTATACCCACAACACCTATACGCCTGCCGACTGGCTGAGTATGGAGGCTGCGGGTGCTGTCTTCCTCCCTGCTGCAGGCAGCCGTTATCGGACAGACATCAACCGGATGCAGATTGCCGGCAATTACTGGTCAAGCACTACGTCTGCCGACAGCCTTGTTTCCTATCTGTATTTTAACAGCCAATACCTCATTTCCGACAGTTACAACCAACGCAGCAATGCTTTCTCTGTCCGCCTCGTACAGGACTGTGCAGCGTTTGTACCCAAACCGTTCACAGTAGCCCAAGGCAGGCAAGTAACGTTCTCGCAGGGCAATCTGTGGCATCATCTCCGCAAAGGAGTATGGCGTTTCGCGCCACACCAATACGACTATATCGGCAATGCAAACATTACCTTCGAGGGTGCCCTTGCCGACTCAATAGACCTCTTTGCATGGAGCAGCAACAACCCCAAAACGCCCTTTGGCGTGACAGTAGGCTGGGACTACGACTGCGAAGATTATTGTGGCGACTTCGTGGATTGGGGTACCAATATCATCAACGGCGAGCCTGCCGGTACGTGGCGCACATTGTCAGAAAGCGAGTGGACGTACCTGTTCTGCTCCCGCACCGATGCCGACCAACTCTTTGGCTTCACCACGGTTGGCGACATCACGGGAGTTGTCATATTGCCCGACGGTTGGACCACATCACAGGGAGTTACTTTTACTCCGAGTACAGAGCATGGTCTGAAATACGACGGATATGGCTATTATCAGGCTGACAACTATGATTTCTCTACCCGCAATGTTTACACTCTCGCCGATTGGCTGAAGATGGAGGCTGCGGGTGCGGTTTTCCTCCCTGACGCTGGCTATCGTACTAATGTGGCTGTGATGGATGATCATGGTGCTTATACAGGCTATTATTGGTCGAGTTCTTATAGAGATGAGAGGGAGCATGGTTATATGGACGCCTACAATTTGCGTTTCTGGCTGACTGATTATAGTGCATATGTTGCTTCTCTTTGGACATCAACTATTGGTAATGCTTGTGGAGATGGTTATTCCGTCCGCCTTGTGAAGAACTATTCCAACGTAAGCACAGACCTCTCTCACCCCTCTGCCGCAGATACCGCCCCCGCCCGCAAACTCCTCCGCAACGGGCAAGTGCTGATAGAGCGCAACGGCAAGACCTACACCCTCACCGGCACGGAGGTGAAATAAGTTGGTTTCTTATAATTATGCGGTTTATTAACCGCATGAATAATAAAATAGTCTTATGCCTAACGAATCTGTCATACAAGTCTTTGACGACAAGAATGTCCGCATTGTATGGAACGAGCAGGAAGAGAAGTACTATTTCTCTATTGCCGATATTGTGCAAATCCTTACGGACAGCACCGATGTGAAACAATATATCAAGCGTATGCGTGCGCGTGACCCTGAGTTGGATTCGAAGTGGGGTACAATTTGTACCCCTGTTCGAATGCGCGCTGCCGACGGGAAAAACCGCCAAGTGCAAGCCGCTGATTTAGAGGGTATCTTCCGCCTTATACAATCCATTCCGTCCAAGAAAGCGGAGCCGGTAAAGCAGTGGCTTGCCAACGTGGGAGCACAGCGTATCAACCAAATCATCGACCCCGAACTTACGTTCCAAATGGCAGTCGAGGACTATCGCCGGCAGGGCTACTCCGACAAGTGGATTAACGAGCGCATGCGCTCCATTGAAATGCGCAAGGAACTGACCGACGAATGGAAGCGGGCAGGCATACACGAGCAGAGAGACTTTGCCCTGCTCACCAACGTCCTCACCAAAGCATGGAGCGGTATGACCACCGGCGAATACAAACGCCACAAAGGCTTGACCAAGGAGAACCTGCGCGACAATATGACCAATGTGGAACTGACACTCAACACCCTCGCCGAGGTGGCTACCACGGAGTTGTCGCGTCAGAGCAACCCGCAGGGTATCGCGCAAACCACACGGACAGCACAGGCTGGTGGTGAGGTCGCCCGAAACGCCCGTACCGACTTGGAGCAACGTCTCGGACGCTCGGTGATATCTTCGCAGCGGGCAGCCGACTATATCCGTCCTATCGAGGACACCCCTGCACAGGAACTGCCTTTTGACGGAGACTCTCACTCTAAAACTAACGAATCTATTAACAACTAATTTTAATACAACAATGAGAAAGATTTTACATTCTCTCGCATTGGCAATAGTTGCCATTGCAGGCGCAAGCGCACAAGCCCCCGCTGACGCTATTGCGGGCAGGTTCTCCGTTTCGGACGGCAAACAGGTATATTTCGCCAAAGGCAACCTGCAATACACCCCAAGCACACAGGCATGGGCATTTGCAGAGCATCAGTATGATATGATTGGCGAAGCCAATATCACCACCGACACCAATGGCAACAAAGTCTTTGCAGACAAGATAGACCTCTTCGGCTGGGGGACAGGCGACAACCCGACCAATGCAAGTTCCGATATCAACGACTACCAGACCTTTGTTGATTGGGGAACAAACACCATCGGCACCGATGCCCCTGACACGTGGCGCACGCTGGCAAGCACCGAATGGGCATATCTCTTCTTCACTCGTACCCATGCATCTGCGCTTTGGGGATTAGGCATAGTGAATGATGAGTATGGGGTTATCCTGCTGCCTGACGATTGGGTACTCCCTGCAGGGACTCGTTTCTCCCCGAGTACACAGAAAGGCTTGGCAGATATGGGCGGTTACTATAACAGCACTAACACAGACAGCCATTGGGAGGATAATACGTACACCCTGTCAGAGTGGCGCAATATGGAAGAAGCAGGTGCGGTGTTCCTTCCTGCCGCCGGTGGACGTGGTCAGAAAGTAAGTGCCGTACAGCAGAATGGCTACTATTGGTCAAGTACACCGAACAACCAATCCACCGCATACATCCTGTATTTCTGCAATCAATCTCTCCATCCTACGGACAACTTCATTTGCAAAGGCGGTCTCTCCGTCCGTCTTGTGAAGAACTATTCCAACGTAAGCACAGACCTCTCTCACCCCTCTGCCACAGATACTGCCCCTGCCCGCAAACTCTTCCGCAACGCTCAAGTGCTGATAGAGCGTGGTGGCAAGATGTACACATTGCAGGGCGTGGAGGTGAAGTAGCCTTGCGCTAAATGCGTAGGCTTGCATAATGCGCAACCAATCCTCCGCTATATACAACAGGGGCGAAAATGTGTGGAAATACACATATTTTCGCCCTCATCAAAAAAATCTACTCTTCCATCCCTTTTTCCTATTGTTTCTCAGCAGGGCATGAAGCGTAAGGCAGGTTCGTACTTGCGCACTGAGTGTCTGCGGGGGGCTTATTAGACCCGTTGGCTTAATAGGGGGCTTTCGTAGCGACACGAAATAACCGTTCGAGACTTGGCGGGATAAGACGCTCGGTGGGCGGAGTAGAACTCCGTAGTGTTTGCCGTCGCCCGCCCTCCAACCGTCTCCCTTGCAAGCAGCGGTTGCGCGAGGGGGCATAGTATAAATAACAACAGGAGTTTGTCTGGTGTGGCAGTCTCCTGTTATTAAGAAAACGTAGTCTATTCTTTATATTTTGCCGTGTATTGTTGTGCATATCGAAATAAAGCACTATCTTTGCCCACGAAATCAGCATACAATTTAGGCATGCGCAGATATTCATACCTCACAACCCTCCCGACGGTCTTCCATCCGATGGAAGGCACAAAGACGTGTCTGTGTATGAACGGAGTGTATTGCTACAACATAACTGCTTGTATATCAGCAGTTTTACCCCCCCCTATTTGCTTATCTGACGGCTGCGAAGAGCAGTGCGGGCAAAGTCTATCCTCTCATAGCATCTGTCGGGCATATTGTGCCTGACGGGCGCTGTGGCATTTTGTAGCGACCTTCCCCCACCACAGACCCGACTACACCAAAATGAATCACCGGAAAAACTACATAGTATCCGCAACCCAATCTTCAGAGAAAGCAGCAGTATCTCCGAAACGTTGTCCGCAAATGTCGGGCAACGCCCAATTGTTAACCATGATTAACAGCAACTCTACGGCAACCATTCAGCAAGGGATAAGCAAGGGATAAGCAACCTATAACAAACGGTCGCACCCCCCGAAACAACAGCATAATATAAAATAAATCAACAGATATGAAGAAAACCTTACTCACTTTGGCACTCGCAGCGATAACATTCGCCGGTGCAGCAAACGCGGGCGCACAGGCAAGCGCACAGACAGCACCTGCTGACGTACAAGCCGTTGACCTCGGACTTCCGAGCGGGCTGAAATGGGCATCGTGCAACGTAGGTGCCACCACACCCGAAGGCTACGGCGACTTTTTCGCTTGGGGCGAGACCGCCACAAAAGAGGACTTCTTGTGGGAGAACTACAAGCATGCCAAGGGTGATTACGACAAACTCACAAAGTACTGCAACCATGATCGTTTTGGTGATAACGAGTTCACCGACAACAAGACAGTCTTGGAGCCGGAGGACGATGCCGCTCACGTGAACTGGGGTGGCAGTTGGCGTATGCCTACCGATGCCGAATGGAAGGAGTTGCAGGAGAACTGCACGTGGACGTGGACAACGCAAAACGGGGTCGATGGGCACCTTGTAGCAAGCAAGACGAACAGCAACGCCATCTTTCTCCCCGCTGCGGGGTGGCGCAAAGGTACGGACCATTACCTTGCAGGCACCGATGGTTACTACTGGTCGTCATCGTTGGACGAAGGTAACTATCCTACTTGCGCGCTGCGCATCAACTTCTCTCGCAGCAGTGTGAACAGAGACTACGGCGATCGCATATTCGGTCTGACAGTCCGCCCTGTGCAAGCAAGTGGGACCGGTACAGGCATTGGCGACACGGCTGCTGACGTTGTTGCCACCGATGCGCACAAGATTATCCGCAACGGACAAGTGCTGATAGAAAGAGGGGGCAAGACGTATACGATAATGGGGCAAGAACTAACCAACGACTCCCCCAACCCCCTCAGAGAGGGGGCTCAATAATATGAGTAATAAAAACAAATATAACTAATTAACTAATTAACTAATGTATCCTCTCTGAAAGCCCCTCCTTTACGGGGTCCCCACAAGCCCGAACAGGGCGAAGTGGGGTGCTCTTGGAGGGGTTGGGGAGGTCGGAATCTTTACTGATATGAACAAGCATCTACTTATCATGGCGTTGGCATCGGTGTTGCTGACGCTCGCGCAAGGCGCAAAAGCCGAACAGACAGACACAGGTGTGTCTGCACCCGCTCACGTACAAGCCGTTGACCTCGGATTGCCGAGCGGACTCTACTGGGCGTCATGCAACCTCGGTGCCACCACACCCGAAGACTACGGCGGCTACTACGCTTGGGGCGAAACCACTACAAAAGCCGACTACTCGTGGGCAACCTACATGTACGCCAATGGTGCAGAAAACAAACTTACCAAGTACTGCACTGATGCAAGTTATGGCAACAATGGTTTCACTGACGACAAAACTACGTTAGACCCCGCGGATGATGCCGCTTATGTGAACTGGGGCGAAGAATGGCGTATGCCCACCGATGCCGATTGGACAGAGTTGCGCGAGCAATGCACATGGACTTGGACAACGCAAAAAGAAGTGAATGGTTATCTTGTAACAAGCAAGACCAACGGCAACTCTATCTTCCTCCCCGCTGCGGGTAATCGCAATGGTGCAGACCTCTACCTCAAAGGAACTCGCGGTTATTATTGGTCTTCTTCGCTTCTTGAAAACTACTCGGACAACGTTTGGATAATAACCTTCAACCATGACGAGATGTATAGGCACAGTCGCAACCGCAACAACGGTCAGTCTGTCCGCCCCGTACAGGACAAACAGGAAGAAGAGGTAGAGTCTGCTTATGTACCCAAGCCGTTCACGGTAGCCGAGGGCAAGCAAATCACCTTCGCCAAAGGCAACCTGCAGTACACGCAATCCACACAGACGTGGGCATTTGCGGAACAGCAGTATGATATGTTGGGTACGGACAATGTGGATGGCGGTACCGAGCAGACAGATACCAATTTTGGCTATTATTACAAAGATGGTACTGCTTTAGCCGATAAGATAGACTTGTTCGGTTGGAGCGGTAGTACCGGCAGTGCCAAGTGGGGCGTTAGTACATCCACAGAAAAGACGGATTACTCGGGCGACTTTGTGGATTGGGGCAAGAATACTATCGGCACGGACATTCCTGACACATGGCGTACATTGACAAAGGACGAATGGGGTTACCTTCTATCCGGACGTACCAATGCCTATAACCTTGCAGGTGCGGCACGTATCAATCTCAATGCCGATGGTAGCAAGTATGTCAATGGTCTTGTTTTGCTCCCCGACAATTGGACATGCCCTGCAGGCGTAACGTTCAAGTCGGGTTTGGCAGGTACATATAGCGTTCAGGCGTATGCCGATTACCAAACTTTCACCTTTAGTGATTGGCAGTTGTTGGAGTCTGCGGGTGCTGTTTTTTTGCCTGCCTCGGGTAGCCGCTACGGGGCGTCTGTGTTCAGCGTGCAGTACTACGGCTTTTACTGGTCTGCTACGCCTGCCGCCTCAGACGAAGCGTATTACATGAGTTTCAGTTCTTATTCATGTTTCTCGAAATATGGAAAAGGTAGTCTCTACGGGTACGCAGTCCGCCTGGTGAAGAACTATTCCAACGTAAGCACAGACCTCTCTCACCCCTCAGCCGCAGATACCGCCCCTGCCCGCAAGGTACTGCGCAACGGCACTGTCCTCATCGAGCGCAACGGCAAGACCTACACCCTCACCGGCACGGAGGTGAAATAACTTTGCGCTTATATACAACAGGGGCGAAAATGTGTGGAAATACACATATTTTCGCCCCTGTACTATGCGGGTTTGATTACCCCCTTAGAACATATCGTCTGTTTTCAACAGGAAATCAAACAAGCCGACCAATTGGATGCCGTCTTCGTTGTAGTTCGACAGATAGCGGTCGCCGACGATGATAACCTTGCGGAAATTATCAGGCAGATACAGCAGCGGTCGTTGCTCCTGTATGGTCTTTTCTTGGTCGGGCAACATATATGCCGACTGGATATACACACGTTCCGAACCCCTGTTTACTACAAAGTCCACTTCCAGATTCTTGCGTACGGTTTTGCCGTTCCTGTCTTTTGCGAAAGTATGCACTGCGCCCACGTCCACCGAATAACCGCGCATGCGCAACTCGTTGTATATCACGTTTTCCATGATATGGTTAAACTCCACTTGGCGAAAGTTCAGCACCGCATTGCGAAGCCCCATATCCTCAAAATAATACTTGGTCTCCGTACCGATATATTTGCGCCCCTTGACATCATACCGCAATGCTTCACTGATGATAAACGCATTCTGCAGATAGTCAATATATTTGCGTATCGTGGTGTCCTTGATGGCTACTTTCTCTTCCGACAGAAAGGTGTTGGCAATCCGGCGCGGATTGGTACTCGCTCCAATATCGGAAGACAGCACTTGCACCAAGCGGCGCATGCCGTCTTCGTTTTGCAAATGGTTACGCTCCATAATATCGCGCAAGTAGGTCGTCTCGTAGAGGTTATTGAGATATTGCTCTTTCTCCGCGGGCGTTGTCATAGCATACATCTGCGGCAGACCGCCATAGGTGTAGTATTCATGCAACACCTCTTGCTTGTCGCCGCCTGCCACGGCATAGTACTCGGCAAAACTCAGCGGATGCACACGTATCTCCCAGCCGCGCCCGCGGAACTCTGTCACTACATCGCTGCTCAAAAACTTCGAGTTGCTCCCTGATACATATACTTCTATATTCGGGGCGTGCATAAGGCTCAGCAGCACCCCAACGAAGTCATCCACCAGTTGCACCTCGTCCAATATGACGTAATACTGTTTGCCGTCTTGTGCGATGTGTGTATCAATGTAGGCAAGCAACGCATCAGGTTGCGTAAGAGATTGGTTCCGTCTGTCGTCCAAGGACAGGCAGATAATTTGGTCTTCCGCCGTCCCGTGGTCTAACAGGTACTGCCGAAAGATATTGAACAGCAGAAACGACTTGCCACAACGGCGGATACCGGTTACAATCTTCACCATTCCGTTTCCTTGTCCGTTGATGAGTTTCTGCAGGTATTGTTTACGCTCGAAAATCATATACAGGGTAACTTTTTTGTGTATTTCCACACATTTTCGCCCACAAAGGTACTGCTTTTCGGGCAAACCTGCAATAGAATAGCCATAAAGCCGCTGAATTCAGGGGCGAAAATGTGTGGAAATACACATATTTTCGTCCCTATAACTGCCTTGTCTTAAATCAGGTTGACTATTTTGTCTGTTAGGACGGAGTTCAATTGACTCATGGAAAGGTAGGGATAAGTAGCAAATACCAACCAATGCTAACAGAAATGACAAGCCACCGTTCAGCAAGGGATACGCAAGGGATAGCGAAGGTCTGCACCGTAGATATTCACTGAATAGTATAAACTTTTGAATGTTATTATGTTCGAAATTTGCATATATGCTTAATAAATCGTACCTTTGCAACCGAATCAACATATAACCACCAAACTAAATTCAACGCATTATGAAGAAATCAATCCTCACTATCGCCTTTGCAGTCCTGGCTCTCGCAGGCGCAGGCACACAGGCAAGCGCACAAGCCCCTGCCAATGTACAAGCCCCCGCTGACGTAGAAGCCGTTGACCTCGGTCTGCCGAGCGGACTCTACTGGGCGTCATGCAACGTAGGTGCCACCTATCCGCAAGGCTATGGCGACTATTTCGCTTGGGGCGAGACGGAAACCAAAGATTACTACGCTTGGAGTACCTACAAGTACACCAACGGCGGGTACGGCAAAATGACCAAGTATTGCAACGATGCTTCGCACGGCGACAACGGCTTTACCGACAACAAGACCGTTCTCGAACAGGAGGACGATGCGGCTGCCGCCAACTGGGGCAATGCGTGGCGTGTGCCTACCGATGCCGAGTGGGCGGAGTTGCTCGAACAATGCACATGGGAATGGATAAAGTATAGCACCGACACATTCGGCTACGTGGTTACAAGCAAGACCAACGGCAACTCTATCTTCCTTCCCGCTGCGGGCTATCTGGTTGACGACAGCCGCTACAATGCAGGCATGCGTGGCAACTATTGGTCGGCATCGCTCAACGAGGGTGAAGCGAGTTATGCATGCTACATCGACTTCAATTCAAGCAAACAGGAAAGAACCCAATACGGACGTTTCTATGGCCGTTCCATTCGTGCTGTCCGTGAAACAGCCATAACCACAGACATCGCCGCCCCCTCTGCCGCAGAGACCACCGTTGCTCGCAAGGTTCTTGGCAACGGGCAAATGCTTATTCTCCGCAACGGCGTTTATTACGATCTGCACGGCAGAGTATGGAACCCGTAATATGACCATCAACTAAATTCAACGTATGATAAACAAATCCTTACTCACCATCGTCCTTGCTGCCATTGCTCTCACAGGCGCAAGCGCACAAGCCCCCGCCAATGTACAAGCCGTTGACCTCGGTTTGCCGAGCGGCATCAGATGGGCGTCATGCAACGTCGGCGCCACCGCACCCGAAGACTACGGCAACTACTACGCTTGGGGCGAGACCGCACCCAAAACCGACTACACGTGGGGGACCTACAAGTACGCCAATGGCTCGAATAGAACTCTCACCAAGTACTGCACTAACGCAAGTTACGGCGACAACGGCTTCACCGACAACAAGACAATCTTGGACCCTGAGGACGATGCCGCTACCGTCAACTGGGGGCGCGCATGGCGGATGCCTACTGCTGCCGAGGTGGGCGAACTGTGCAGCAATTGTACTTGGACGTGGACGACACAAAATGGCGTAGAGGGTTTCATAGTGATAAGCAAGACCAATGGCAACTCTATCTTTCTTCCTGCGGCAGGGAGTTTCTACGGCACGACGAACAGCAGTGTCGGTTCCTATGTCTACAATTGGTCTTCATCGCTCGGAGACGGAGACAAACTTATGACGTTAGATGGATATATCCTCTCTGGTTGGGACAAAGACGGTGCCATGCGCGAATACGGTATGCCTGTACGCCCCGTTGAAGCAATAACAACCCCCGCCAACGTACAAGCCACGCAGGGCGACACCACAGGCGTTACCGTCACATGGGACGCAGTGCCCGATGCCGTCAGTTACGAAATCACGGCAGAGTCATGGGACGTTGCCATCAACAGGACCGTGCGCACCAAGACCGCAACGGAGACGCATATAAAAGACACCATCCCCGTGCGCCCCGCACTCGGTCGCTACACCGTGAAAGCCGTCTTTGCCGACGGCAGCAAGAGCAAGGCATCGGAATCCGCTATCGGCTACGCGGTACTCGAGACCATGCGGCTACGCGGCATATCCAACCGCTGGCCGTGGAACGGCAAAGTGGATATCGATATTGAGTACGAGACCGTGCGCTACCGCTTCCAAGAACTGTTCGGACTGCCCAACCTGCCGTACCCCGACAATGTAACACTCACCGCACGCACCGCCGACGGCAAGTTGCTCCCGATGCGCACACTCGAGAAAGAGCCTGCGGTGGACAAGAACTACACGGTCAACCGCAAAGTAGTGCAGAACGGCACGGCTATATTCTCAGGTTCGGGCTGGTTGCGCATTGTGTGGAACGCAGACGCGGACACGTTGGGCATCAACGCGCCGGGGACTACCATCACACTCACGGCATCCGACACCTATGCCCGTACCACGGACTCCACCACCGTTGATGTCAATACCACGAAGCCGGAGGTCATTATGCTGGGGAAGAACGACACGATTATTCCTCTCCCGTGGGCGGCACGCTGGGCGGACGAGGCGTCGAGGTCGCTCAATATGCAGGACGGCTCGGACATCGAACTGGTTGCATACACAAGGTATGCCACAGTGATTGACACGATTTACAGGGAGACACAACTCGCCGACGAGAAAGGTGTCTTTATGTGGAAACCGGATTATGGTATCACCTATCTGAAATGTCTGTTGCACAACCGTGCAATATCAATGAAGAGACCATTAGATTCCTGTGAAGTTATGTTTATGCGCTCGCCAGAGATACCTCTCACGGTGGAACCTATGCAGGGAAGGAACGCTCTTGACATGCGGTGGACGGGAGCAGGCGACTGCGAAGTCTACCAGATAGTCCGCCGCACGGTGAACCGTGACGGGACACGCAACCAATGGGGAAACATGGCACCGGTATCGCTCTATAACGACGGCACCGGTCGCTACATCGACATCGGAGTATCTCCCGGCATCACCTACGAGTATGCGGCTTGTCCCATGTATAACGACCCGAGGCGTTATATTGACCCCGTTAAGTACCCAAATACCTATGAGTACTTCACGGCATACCCTGTTCTTTGGACTGCAGGCAGGGTGCATAAGAGCCTTACCCTTGATGCACAGCCTGTTGAGCAGAGCAGTATCGTACTCACGTGGACGGACATCACGGACGCATACAGTTACGACATCTATCGCAACAGCGGCAACGGGCAGTACCAAAAGATAACCAACGTGCCTTACACGGCGACCACCTTCACGGACACACGGGTCGAACCCGGCAAACGCTATACCTACAAGGTAACAGCGTTCAACTACAAGGGCGACACCTTGGATTCAAGCAATCCCGCTACGGGGTACAGCCAACTGGACGCACTCTACCTCTACAACCTGCAGCCGCGCTTCCCATGGAACGGATTGGTGGACATCTTTGTCGGCTACCGCTCGGCACGCGAGGTGCAGCAGGACGGCACACCGCATTTCCAAGTCGTAGCCACCAGCGGCAACGACACTCTTGCTGTCAAGACCCTGACGCTGGCTTCCGCCCGGACGCTTGACCCGAATGACTTCACGCTGCCCGCCGACGGCACGCCGCAACGCCTTGTATGGGACGCACGTACCGACCTCGGCGCGAACAACTACCCCAAAGGGCTTGTCCTGACCGTCTCCTGCGCACGGGTCGAACCGTATCAGGAAACCACTACTACCAAGGCTTTTGAGGGCGGATATGCCAACGGCGGCTTCGTGCCTCTTGACCTGCGCCGCACACCCGAAGTGCAACTCGGTATGCCGACAACCGTCTTTGCCGACCTCGGCTGGTTTGATGGGGCAACACGGTTGGAGGTCTTTGTTAACGGCAACAGCGTATTCAGCACCACCGACGAGAACAACGACTCTTTCGCTCTCGGCAAAGAGCAACTGAATATATGGGGCACCAATACGCTCAAACTGAAATCCGACAACGGCATGGAGCAGACGGCGCAAATCAAGTACCCCGACTTTGTCTTCACCGCCACGCAGGGCAATCGCGACAGCATTATCGTGGCGTGGAATACCCTACAAGACATACAGGCTTATTCCATTCGCCGCCGTGCGGCAAACACCGAAGACGCTTTCGTGGAGGTGGCTCTTGTGAGCGACACCACCCGCTGGGCGGACACCTCGGAGGAGACCTTTATCGGCGAGTTCGAGTACACCATTATGCCGCTGCTTGCCCATAACGAGGAGGCAGGTCCGCAACCCGCTGCCGTCATAGGCTACCGTGCGCAGGACATCGCCCGCTCGATAACTATCACCCCCACCGAACACGGCACTGTAACCGCCGACAAAACCACTGCCCGCTATGGCGAAACGGTCACCCTGACTATCACCCCCGCCAAAGGCTATGCTTTCGACCAACTGACGGTGAAAGACGGCGAAGATGATGTGAGTGTAGCCGAAGCGGAAGGGAACTTCACGTTTGTTATGCCTGCAAGCAATGTGGTGGTATCCGCTACATTTGAATATGTAGAAACAGGTGTAGAAGATACCAAGGCAACGAACCTTACTCCGCGCAAAGTGCTCCGCAACGGGCAAGTGCTTATTCTCCGCAATGGTGTTTACTATGATGTCCATGGCAGGAGATTGCATCTGTAACCTTCATTCAGCCTCATAAAGTCTATTTCTCTATCTCTCAAACAACAAACAAAATGAACAAATCGTTACTTATCACAACACTTGTCTTTACCATGGTTACAGAAGGTGTCTTAATGCAAGCAAGCGCACAAGTACCCGCCAATGCCATCAGTGGTGTCTTTTCCATTGCAAAGAACAAACAAGTGTATTTCTCGAAAGGCAATCTGCAGTACACGCCTTCCACCAAGACTTATACCTTTGCAGAGCATCAATGGGATTTATTGGCTGCCACCAATACCCCGACAGAGACGATTGACAAATTCCGTTGGGGTACAGGAGATGACCCCATGCGCAGCAGCGGAGACTACTATACTTTTATTGATTGGGGTATCAACCCGATAGAAGGAGATGCACCAAACATTTGGTTCACTATGTCGAAAGCAGAATGGAGTTACGTGCTATTCGGTCGTCCCAACGCCCGCGAACTATATGGCGTAGCGTTCATTGATACCATTTACGGTATGGTGCTTGTGCCTGATACGTGGACATCGCCAGAAGGAGTAAGTTTCAAGCCCTTTTATAAGAATCAGAACAGGTACAGTTTTGAGCAATGGCAAACCATGGAAGATAACGGTGCCGTGTTTTTACCGACATCCTATGGGAAGAACTATAGGAATACCAGTCCCTATTGGACCACCACGTGGCCATCCACCGTTACCACTCCAGGAGGATTGATATACCTTCTAAGCATCTCCGGCTGCAGTATCAATCTGGATTATTATTGCGGCGGTAGCAGCCGCCACTATACACGCCTTGTGCGGGATGTGAAGAATGTATCCACCCAGGCGGATGTACAGGTTGAGCCACAGGATGTCACCTCCTGCAAGGTATTGCGCAACGGGCAGGTGCTGATAGAGTGCGGGGGCAAGACATATAGCCTCACGGGCGTGGAGGTGGAATAGCCGGCAGAAAAGAACCGCAAAGATACGCAGGGGAGCAGAGAGTCCCGCATCGTCAAAAAGAGAGCGGTCTCCCTGCATATCTTCGTCTTGATAGATGTTCGAGGAGCGGCAAACGATTGGAGGGAATAGGACAGATAAATCGACAGGGTAACCTGACAGAATTATAATTAACATTCCCCCATTATTTTGATGCGATTGCCTTAAAAAACGGCAGAATCCGCTTGCAGTATCAAAATACTTTATCTATCTTTGCAGCAGGTGAGACACGTTGTCCTGCCTATAAAACACACTTTATTTATGATACACACCAAAAAACTATGCGGTATTGCCGTTACCGCACTCTTAATTCTCTTCACGAGTTGTGACAAGGACAAAGCCGCATCCGTTATTGTAGGGACGTGGACGGCAGTGAGTGAACAATACTATGCCAAGGGCGAATTGTGGCAAGAAATGAACTATGAGAAACAGGAGCATACCTATTACTATAACGGAGAAGCGGTTGAGACAGAGCCGGTACCCTATATCGTAACGCTGACAATAACCGATGACGGCAAGTACGTTCAACAGTACACAGTCAGTGCCGGAGACAGCAGTGATACAGAGCAGGACAATGGAACCTACGAGTTGGTTCAGAAAGGCGATGACCTATATATTTCGTTCAAGGACGGGGATGGTGAAAGCACGGAGATGTTGATTACCGCTCTTTCCGACCATTTGCTAAGACTTCGGTTCGATGATGAAGATGCTTCGATGGACGGAGAAAGTCTGGACTATACGGTAGTGTCCACTTTCAAGCGATAAAAGAGAAATCTCTTTTCCATTAGAGGAACAAAGCCCGATTTTTTCCACGGAAAGAATCGGGCTTTGTTACAGGAAACTTCCATGAAATCCAATACCTACAAAGCCATTTACTGGCATTTCCTTTATCCTGTCTTATTCATCTCCCGTTAAGGTCGGCTTGAGGGGACAAATTATTCACGATTTGACCATGTACAATGTACGATTTTGCTTTGCCGTTTCTCCTTCAGGTCTCGATAAGGGATGCTCCAGGATGGCAAGTCATTTACGATTTGACCATGTACAATGCTTTGCGGACTTCATTTCCATCTCTCGTCCAGGGGTCGGTCAGGTTCCGACAAGGGGTCGTAGAGACCTTTTGCAAAACTTATAGCATTTAAGAAGACACCCGCTGCCGGAATTCAAGCCCTCTCCATTCACTTCACCACTTAATTATATATCTATGCCTACTTCTTTCTTTTGCATGACCCAAAGAAAAGACTCCCCACCCCCTCAAAGAGGGGGACTAAGAGAAGGGGTCGCGACACAATGCCGGAGGAACTGACATACGGATTGCAAACTGATTCTGCTGATGGGTAGAAGTTCTATGGAGGCTGGAAGGATGAGACGAATGGGACTGATTGGACTCATGGGGCAGATTTGGCAAATGGGACAGGTTAGACCAATTGGACGGACGGGAACAGTTCCATACCGTTTCGATATGTTTTCAATGCGGTTGCCATGGATTGCAGGCAGGCGTATTGTATTTGACAGATAAAAACATTATCTTTGCGTGCAGAACCGTTTGAAGAACGGCAGAGGCGAATCACCGCATTGCGTGAACAGCCTGACACCGGCAGAAACAAGAACAAAAGACTTTACAATGGACAGACAGGAAAGCAAGCACAAGAAAGTGCAATGGAAACCAGGGACATTGATATACCCTTTGCCTGCCGTTATGGTATCGTGCGGCGACAACGAAGATAATTACAACATACTGACCGTGAGTTGGGTAGGGACAACATGTACCAATCCCGCGATGTGCTACATATCGGTTCGTCCGGAAAGACACTCCTACCCTATCATCAAAGAGACGGGCGAGTTTGTGATCAACCTGACAAACGAGGCTCTTGCCAAAGCCACGGACTGGTGCGGCGTGAAAAGCGGGAAGGACTTCAACAAGTTCAAAGAAATGCATCTGACACCGATAGCAGGACAGGTGGTAAAGGCACCTATCATTGCCGAATCGCCGCTAAACATAGAATGCAGAGTGAAACAAATTATTCCGTTGGGAAGCCATGACATGTTTTTGGCGGAGGTGGTGAACGTTCAAGCCGACGAGACATACATAGCCCCTGAGACCGGTACGTTTGATTTAGCCAAAGCCAAACTGATAGCCTACAACCACGGCGAATACTTCCGGTTAGGCGAAGCGATAGGCAAGTTCGGGTGGTCGGTACGCAAAAAGAAAAACAACAACAAATAATACTAACAGCCATGACACAAGACACTACCATTTTCGACATTATCCGTCGGGAGAGAGAGAGACAACAGAAAGGTATTGAACTGATTGCTTCTGAGAACTTTGTAAGCAACGAAGTGATGGAAGCAATGGGGTCGGTACTGACCAACAAATATGCCGAAGGTTACCCGGGAAAGCGCTATTACGGAGGTTGCCAGATTGTGGACGAAAGCGAGAATCTGGCTATCAGCCGGCTGAAGGCTCTCTATGGGGCTGAATGGGCCAACGTGCAACCCCACTCAGGTGCGCAAGCAAACATGGCCGTATTTATGGCTTGTCTGCAGCCGGGGGACAAGTTTCTGGGTCTGAATCTTAGTCACGGGGGACACTTGAGCCATGGTTCGCCCGTGAATTTCTCGGGCTTGATGTTTCATGCGTTAGAGTATAACGTACGGGAAGAGGACGGTCGCGTGGACTATGACCAGTTGGAACAGGTGGCACGGGCAGAACGACCGAAACTGATTATTGCGGGTGCGTCGGCTTATTCGCGGGAATGGGATTACGAAAGGATACGGAAAGTGGCGGACGAAACCGGCGCGATATTCATGGTGGACATGGCTCACCCTGCGGGACTGATAGCGGCAGGGTTGCTAAAAAACCCCGTCAAGTATGCGCACATCGTGACTTCAACGACTCACAAGACCCTGCGCGGACCGCGAGGAGGGGTTATTTTGATGGGCAAAGATTTCCCCAATCCGTGGGGGAAAACCACGCCAAAGGGGGAGATAAAAATGATGTCCGCCCTATTGGATTCCGCCGTGTTCCCAGGAACGCAGGGAGGACCATTGGAGCACGTGATTGCGGCAAAAGCAGTAGCCTTTCATGAGGCATTGCAACCTGAGTACAAGATCTACCAGGAACAAGTGAAACGCAACGCCGCCGTCATGGCGAAAGCGTTTACAGACAAGGGTTACAAGGTTATATCGGGCGGAACGGACAATCACTGCATGCTGATTGACTTGCGCACAAAATTCCCCGATCTGACGGGCAAAGCGGCAGAAAAAGCGTTGGTAGAGGCTGATATTACAACCAACAAGAACATGGTACCCTTTGACAGCCGCAGTCCGTTCCAGACATCGGGTTTACGGTTTGGCACACCTGCCGTCACGACACGCGGACTAAAAGAGGACGATATGCCGATGATAGTGGAACTGATAGACACCGTGCTACGCAAAACAGACGATATTCACACGATAGAAAGCGTGCGGGAAGAGGTAAACAAAAAGATGAGGGCATATCCATTGTTCGCCTGGTAAGATTTGTGCAGGCGGCAGTTTTGTTGTACCTTTGCGGAGATATTGGGACGAAATCATGACACAATCGCTTAGACAATTATTCCAGACATATACCGGCAAGAATGCGGAGGATCAGACAGAGTTGTCGGCTTCGGGCAGCAACCGGCGTTATTTCCGGTTGACAGGAGACGGAAAATCGGTTATCGGCGTGCAGGGGACTTCTGCAGACGAAAACAATGCGTTTCTCTATATGGCAGACCACTTCAAGAAAAAGGGGTTGAATGTGCCGGAAGTGTATGTCTGCTCCGACAACAAGATGAACTATATCCAGGAGGATCTGGGCAACACCTTGTTGTTTGACTTTATTGCGGAGGGCAGGAAAACCGGTGTATTTTGCGAGCGGGAGAAACAAATGCTCCGAAAAACGATGCGTGCGCTGGCGCGATTCCAGGTAGTGGGAGCGGAGGATTTCAACTTCAACATGTGTTATCCCCAACCCGAATTCAACTTGAGGAGTATCCAATGGGACTTGAACTATTTCAAGTACTGTTTCCTGAAGGCGACGGGATTGGAATTTCAGGAGGACCGTTTGGAGAACGAGTTTGAGCGGTTGGCTTATATTCTGCTGCAAAAACGCAGTGATACCTTTATGTACAGGGACTTCCAGAGCCGAAACGTAATGGTACACAACGGCGAGCCGTACTTTATAGATTTCCAAGGCGGCAGGAAAGGACCGATATATTATGATGTCGCCTCTTTCTTATGGCAGGCAAAGGCTCATTTCCATCCCGATTTGAGAAAAGAACTGCTTGAGGTTTACTTGGACGAGATGGAGCATTATATGCCGCTTTACCGAGAGGAGTTCTATGATACACTGAAGCATTTCGTGCTGTTCAGAACCCTGCAAGTGCTCGGTGCTTACGGTTTCAGGGGATATTTCGAGAAGAAGCCCCACTTTCTGCAAAGCATTCCGTTTGCCATCGAGAACCTGCGGCAACTGCTACAACAAGGAAGCGAAGATTACCCGTACTTGATAGAGGTGCTGCAAGACATGACGGAATTGAAGCAATTCAAGGAGGTCAACGTGAGGAAACCTCTGGTTGTGAAGGTGTATAGTTTCTCCTACAAGAAAGGCATACCCAACGATGACAGCGGCAACGGCGGGGGATTTGTGTTTGACTGCCGCGCCGTGAACAATCCCGGAAAATACGAGCGTTATACCTATTTCACAGGATTAGACGAGCCGGTCATTCAGTTTTTGGAGGAGGACGGCGAGATTATCCCGTTTCTGGAACACGCCGAGAGTTTGGTGGATGCCAGCGTGAAGCGCTACATAGACCGCGGATTCCGCAATCTGATGGTCAGTTTCGGTTGTACAGGCGGTCAGCACCGCTCGGTGTATGCAGCACAAAAGACGGCCGAGCACATCAACCAGAAGTTCGGCGTGGAGGTACACCTCATACACAGAGAACAGAATATTGAAGACCATTTGCCGGCAAGGGACGTAAAATAGGAGGAGAGAGATGCCTACAAAAGCAATGATCTTCGCTGCAGGCTTGGGTACACGTCTGCGCCCGTTCACGGAATCGCACCCCAAAGCCCTTTTCCCTCTCAACGGGAAAACTCTTCTGCAATATCAAATAGAGAAACTGAGTGCCGCCGGGATCAGGAACATTATTATCAACGTACATCATTTTGCCGAACAGATTGCGAACTATCTGCAAGCGAACAACAACTTCGGTCTGCACATAGAACTATCGGACGAACGTGGCAACCTGCTGGAGACCGGAGGCGGTCTGCTGCACGCCCGGCATTTCTTCGGTGCAGAGCCATTCATTGCCTGCAACGTGGACATCTTATCCAATATCGACATCAAGAATCTGATTGCGGCACACAAAAGGGAAGATATGGCGACGGTGGTGGTTTCGGAGCGGGAGACAAAACGGTATTTACTGTTTGACAAAGACCATTGCATGCGGGGCTGGACCAATACGAGTACGGGGGAAGTCCGTCCGGAGAGCACAGCAGCAGACACAGGCGAACTGCGTCGCATGGCATTCTCCGGTATGCAAGTGCTGAACGGAGATGTTTTCCGGTATATGGACGGTATGGGCGAGCGTTTTTCCCTTATTGACTTTTACGTAAAGAACTGTACAGAACATACTATCCGTGCGTACATCCCCAAGAACTACCGAATGATGGACATAGGGAAAACGGAAGCAGTGCATGCCGCCGAGCGGTTTGCGAGGTTGTTGGAATAACAAACAAAGGTAATGGAAAATTGGTTTATTAGTCTGTTAACGGGCAACGGCATTGCCCATTCTATTCTGGTACTCACCCTGGCGATAGCCTCAGGTGTTTTTTTAGGCAACAAATTGAAGATCAAAGGTGTCACGCTGGGTGTCACATGGATACTCTTTTGCGGCATAGCGTTCGCTCATTTCGGTATGCAGTTGGATCCACAAGTGGAGCAGTTCGCCAAGGATTTCGGTCTGATACTCTTCGTTTATTCCATCGGTTTGCAGGTGGGACCATCGTTCTTTTCCTCGTTCGGGAAAGGAGGTCTGAAACTGAATCTGTTAGCCACATTCATTGTTTTTGCGGGTTGCGTGACGGCATTTCTCATCCATATACTGAGCGGTGTGGACATAGCGACCATGACCGGTGTCTTGTTCGGCGCCGTAACCAACACGCCAGGTCTGGGTGCGGCGCAGCAAGCATATACAGACCTACGCGGCGTGGCAAACCCTGACATTGCAAGCGGCTATGCAATGGCCTATCCATTGGGTGTTGTAGGCATCATTGCCGTAATGATGCTGATACGCTGGATATTCAAAATCCGCATGGACAAAGAAGAGGAAAGAGTGGAAAGCGAGAAGGACATACAGAAAGATATTGAGTTCCTTAACATCAAACTGAACAATCCACAGGTGGAAGGACTACGTATCAAAGATTTAGGTCACTTGTGCAATATGGATCTGGTGGTATCGCGTCTGATGCGCCAGAACGGCGAAGAAGAGGTACCTGACGTGGAGACCGTGCTGCACTGCGGAGACACAGTAAGAATAGTCACCGACACGGGACACGAGAAAAGTGTTCTTCTTTTGGGCGAGCAGACCCAACTGACAGAAGTCGGCAAGCAAAACATGCACTTGGTTTCCAAGCATATCGTGGTGACCCGTTCAGCACTTAACGGCAAGCGCATCGGCGAATTGAACATCCGAGCCATTTACCACGTATCCATTACGCGCATACGCCGTGCGGGCATTGAACTTCTTGCTACGAAGGACCTGTATCTGCAGTTGGGTGACCGGTTGACGGTGGTAGGCGAAGAAAAGGACGTGGAAAAAGTAGCCAACTATATGGGCAATTCCACCAAACGTTTGGACGCTCCCAACTTAGCCGCCATCTTCTGTGGGATTGCTTTGGGCGTGATATTAGGTATGATACCTATCGCCCTACCCGGTTTGTCGCAAGCCTTCAAGTTGGGTATGGCAGGAGGGACGCTGATTGTAGCCATTCTGCTCGGGCACTTTGGTCCAAAGATGCACATCGTGACCTACACTACCAGCAGTGCCAACCTGATGATCCGCGAGATAGGTATCGCTTTGTTCCTTGCCGCCGTAGGCTTTGGTGCCGGAAAAAGTTTTATCCCCACCCTGCTGTCGGGCGGTTACGTATGGATCGGCTACGGTGTCCTCATAACCATTGTCCCTCTGCTACTTGCCGCTTTGATAGGACGCTATTGGCTAAAGTTGGACTACTTTACCCTTACGGGACTAATGGCAGGCAGCATGACCGATCCTCCCGCCCTGGCATACGCCACCTCACAGACCACAAGCAATGACCGAGCCGCCGTAGCCTACTCAACGGTATATCCGCTCACGATGTTCTTGCGTGTCCTCACGGGACAGATGATGATATTGTTCTTCTTATAATAGCAACCCAAAGGACTCCCCCATTCCCCTCAAAGAGGGGGATTGATTATAGACGTCTTATATATTCGAGAAGTTCTATAAGATGATACTTTACACTATTGAGAGTTGGGCTTATTGGACGAATTAGTCCGATAAGCAACACAGAGAGTATCTATTATAGACATTTTAGGGGTATCCTATTTATTCTTTATCTCCCGTTGAGGGGTCGATGAGGGGTGCTTCAGGTCGGCTAAGCGAAAACAAAGTACAAGGGTACTATACAGTACCCTTGTATTTCTGTAATGCCTCCAAGAGAAGCAAGCATTACCGGAATTCATTCCAATCTATTCTCCCCACCAAAAAGAAAACGGCTCTCCAAAATGCCGGTACAAGCCCACCGCACCTATTCTCCTCCCCACTTTGCACCACAAAATACGCAATCTGTTGAAAAGTTTCATAACAGACTATTATTACAGCATTTACCACCTATATGAGCTGTTGAAAACATGACAAAATACATGTTGAAAACTTTTTAGTGGGGAAAAGTGGGGAAAATAGATACAATTATGTATCTTTGCAGCGGTAAGGTGGCTAATTATCAGCAGGAAAGACAACAGGGACGAGGCGATTGGCCAGACCTTTCCATGCGAAAAGACGGGACATTTATTTTATGACGACTTTTATAGGCAACATATCGGTACGATTGGACAGCAAAGGACGTTTTTTCGTGCCTGCGTCTTACAGAAAGATTCTGATAGAATGGGAGTCGGAGCGTATTGTCATGCGAAGGGACACGGACAATGCCTGTCTGGTATTTTACCCAGAGAAGGTATGGAACGCCCGTGTAGAACAACTGAGCAATACCTTGGACGAATGGGACCCTGAGGATCAAATGCTGCTCATGCAGTTTGTTGCCGAAGCCAGTTTTCTGGAGCCCGACAGCCAGGGGAGAGTATTGCTGCAAAAACGCGATTTGCAACAGATAGGTGCAGACGGAGAATTGCTGATAGTGGGTATGATGAACCGGTTTGCCATTTGGAGCAAACAGACATTCGAGAACAAGATGTTCAAGCCCGACGAGTTTGCCCGTCAACTACGCAACCGAATGAGCCAGAGAGGAACAACGGAATGACGGAAAGAGGTATGACATATCATATTCCCGCCTTGGCCAAGGAGACCATAGAGGCTCTGAATATACAGCCTGACGGAACCTATATAGACGTTACATTCGGCGGCGGCGGACATTCGAGGCTGATCATGGAGCAATTGTCCGAGAACGGACGTTTATTCGGTTTTGACCAAGATGCGGATGCTTACGGAAACCGTATTCAAGACAAGCGATTCCAATTCGTCCACGGAAATTTCCGATATGTCCGTCAGTTTCTGCATTATTACGGCGTGACACAGATCGACGGGTTAGTGGCAGACTTGGGCGTATCGTTTCATCATTTTGACACAGCAGACAGAGGTTTTTCGTTCCGTTTTGACGGTCCGTTGGATATGCGCATGAACCAGTCGGGCGGTATGACCGCAGCAGACATCGTCAACCACTACGAAGAAAAACAACTGGAAACGATATTCCGTCTGTACGGGGAACTGCAGAATGCACGCAATATGGCACACGCCATCGTGACGAGCCGAGCGGAGAAACCGATTTTACGCACCGAGGAATTAGCACAGATAGCAGAAAAGCACTGCCGGCGAGACACGGAAAAGAAAGAGTTGGCGAAGGTATTCCAAGCCTTGCGCATAGAAACAAACGATGAAATGGGTGCATTGCACGACATGCTGAATGCGGCAAAAACCTTACTGAAACCACAGGGACGCATAGCCATACTCACCTACCACTCATTAGAGGACAGGATGGTAAAGAACTTTTTCCGTTCGGGAAACATCGAGGGCATCATTGAGAAAGACTTCTACGGAAACACACTGACCCCGTTCCGCATAGTAAGCAACAAACCCATAACCGCTTCGGAGGAAGAAGTGACAAACAATCCACGAGCACGCAGTGCGAAATTGCGCATTGCAGAAAAGAGACAATGAAGAATCCGTTCCACAAAATACACTTATCGGGAGAGCGTGTCACGACATGGATACGCGACATTCTATCGGGAAACATCTTCACGAAAGAGGCTGTCCGCAAGCAATGGGTACTGATTGTTCTGATTGTGTTCTTCATCTTTGTGTACATAAACAACGGTTTCAAAGCAACGGGACAACAGGCAGAGATAAGGAAATTGCAGAAAGAAATCAAGGAGGCACGTTTCACCATGCTTGATCTCTCGGCAGACTATGCGAAGATCAGCAAGCCATCGGCGATATCCGAGCAGTTGAAAGAAGACGGCAGCATGGTTTCAGAATCCACGAGGCCTGCCATACTAATAAAATAGCGCAAGACTGAGAAACGGTAATGGACGAAAAAAGACGTGATACAATCGGTCGGTTCGCCTTGGTGGTGACACTGATGGCAACAGGGTTCATTGCCGTACTGGTAAAAATAGGGACGACACAGTGGGGCAGCAGGCACGACCAACTTCTAAGTATCGCCCAACGCAGCGTTTCACGCAACGAGACCATTCTCCCGAACAGAGGAAACATCTATGACTGCAACGGGAATCTATTGGCAGGGAGTGCACCCGCGTACTATATCAGAATGGATACCCGGGTACCGGCTTTGCACCAAAAAGAGGGGAAGTTGTTTTACGAGAACATAGATTCCGTATCCTACGCATTGTCGGCGTTCTTTGGCGACAGGAGTCCGAAAGAATACAAGGAACTGCTGTCCGACGGTTACAAAAGAGGTGACGGACAATTGCTTCTTTACCCGCAGCGTATCACCCATGAGCAACTGAAAGCCGTAAAAAAAATGCCTTTGTTCCGACTTGGCCAGATCAAGAGCGGATTGCTCACAAAAGAATACTACCAGCGCATCAAACCGTTTGGCCTGCTTGCCTCGCGCACAGTGGGAAGCATTTACGGCGACAACGGACGGGGAGTAAGCGGTTTGGAGCGTGCCTACGAAACGGAACTGAAAGGGAGGGCGGGACACAAGCAGGTGGAAATGATTGACGGACGTGTGATCGTTTCATCAAATACGGAAGCAGAGGACGGTTTGGACATCATCTCCACCATAGACACCGATTTGCAGGATATTGTGGAAAGCCAACTGCTGCAAACGGTAAGCAGCCAACAAGCGGATTGGGGTTGCTGTATTCTGATGGAAGTACAGACGGGAGAGGTGAAAGCCATTGCCAACTTAGGGCTATCGAACGGAGAATATATAGAGAACAAGGACTACGCAACCACCCGCATAGAGCCGGGATCTACTTTCAAGACATTCTCCCTGATGGCCGTGCTTGACGAGGGCAAGTTTTCCCTGACAGACACATTGGATTTGGAAAACGGTTTGTGGGTGTACAAGGATTCCAAAAGACCCATCAGTGATTCGCACAAGCATGAAAAAGCCACCGTCTTACAGGCTTTTGCAGCATCGAGCAACATAGGTATGGCAAAGATGGTGACACAGACTTATGAGGAGAAAGCAGAGCGGTTTATAGGCAAACTGGACAAAATGGGTGCGAGAGACAGTGTTATTTTCCAAGTACCAGGGACGAACCAGGCACTCATCAATATCCCGAAAGACCAGGAGACCTTATCGCGTATGGCTTTCGGATATTCGGTGGAACTGCCTCCCATTGCCATATTGACATTCTACAACGCTATTGCCAACGACGGAAAGATGATACGTCCTTTCCTCGTGAAAGAGATACAAAAAGACGGAGAAACCGTCAAGACTTTCCGCACGTCCGTTGTCCGTTCATCCATCTGCAAGTCCTCCACTCTGCATGATGTCAGAACCGCCTTGGAAGCCGTTGTATGGGACGATGAGTACGGTACAGCATCCGTTACTCCATGGGGGACGAAAAAGGCACAAGGAAACATGGTGCATATAGCAGGAAAGACAGGGACGGCACGTATCCACGAGAAAACCGGATACAACAAAAACAGTCACCGCTATACCTTCTGCGGTTATTTCCCCATGGAAGATCCACAATACACCTGCATATGCATTGTGGAACGTCCTCAGGTATATACCGATGCCGGTATTCATTGCGGAGGGACTGTGAGACGCATTGCAGAAAAGACCATTGCACACGAGGGAACAATCTCCATAAAGACCCGTTTTGTCCATCCTGATTCCTTGTTGCTACCACCTATCAAGCGAGGCAAACAATCAGCCATACGGAAGGCAGCCAAGGGAGCGGAATTAGAGGTTGAGTACAGCAGTGCCGAATGGGCGAAAGTGAACGAACTATATAAGACAGAAGCCATCATCATACAGGAGAATACGGTTCCCAATGTTATCGGCATGGGAGCCAAGGACGCCGTATTTGCCATTGAACGGACAGGTATGCAGGTCAGGATAAGCGGGAAAGGCAAGGTGGTAAGTCAGAGTATTGCAGGGGGCTCTGCTGTAATAAAAGGAGGAATTGTAAAATTAGACTTAAAATAACATATCCGTATGCAACTAAAAGAACTCATTGCCTGTTTACAACCCGTTTCCACGCACGGGGACTTAAGTGTGGAAATTACGGGTATTCAGTTTGACTCCCGTCTTGTGAAGCGCGGCGACCTGTTTGTTGCCACACGAGGTACGGCAGTTGACGGTCATGATTATATTGCCAATGCTCTACAAGCAGGTGCCGTTGCCATAGTGTGCGAGCATGAGGTTGAGGTGCCTATTGAAAATTGCGTCATCGTATCTTCATCCAGCAAGGTACTTGGTTTATTGGCCAGCAAATGGTATGGAGAACCTTCCAAACATTTGATATTGACCGGCGTCACAGGCACCAACGGAAAAACCACCATAGCCACTCTACTCTATCGTTTGACACGTGCCTTCGGAAAGAAAGCCGGGTTGCTTTCCACTGTATGCAATTATGTGAATGAAGAGTTGATTGCCTCCACTCATACCACTCCGGATGCATTGGAACTAAATCAGTTGCTTCGTCAGATGGTTGATGCAGGATGTGAGTATGCCTTTATGGAAGTGAGCAGTCATGCGATTGCCCAGAACAGGATTGAGGGTCTTGACTTTGACGGAGGTATCTTCACCAATCTTACCCGAGACCACATTGATTTCCACAAGACCTTTGACAATTACCGAGACACGAAGAAGTTGTTTTTTGACCATCTCAAGCCCGAAGCATTCGCCATAACGAACAAAGACGACAAGAACGGAATGGTCATGGTCCAGAACACGAAAGCCAGAATCAGAACCTACTCCACACAATCCGTAGCAGATTACCAGGCACAGATACTGGAAGAGGGTTTTGACGGTATGCTGCTCAGCATAAACCGCCAGGAGGTGTTTGTTCCATTGGTCGGGCGGTTCAACGCCTACAACATTTTAGCGATCTATGGTGCCGCAGTGTCGCTTGGTTTCTGCCCAGAAGATGTATTGCGAATCATCAGTACATTACATTCCGTCAACGGACGTTTTGAAGCCATCCGTTCCCCAAAAGGCTGGACTGCCATTGTGGATTACGCCCACACGCCAGACGCCGTAGAGAATGTAATCAACACCATCAACGAGATACGCAAACAAGATTCGAGGCTCATTACCGTGGTAGGGTGCGGCGGCAACCGAGACAAAGGCAAACGCCCTATGATGGCGAGCATAGCCAAGAAAGGTTCCACCCTGCTTATTCTCACTTCCGACAATCCGCGCGATGAAGAGCCAAAGGACATCCTGCAAAATATGCTGAACGGACTCACCGAGAGCGAAAAACGCGACACTCTTGTCATAGAAGACCGGCAGACCGCCATACAGACGGCTTGCACTTTGGCACAAAAAGATGATGTTATATTAGTTGCCGGCAAAGGACATGAAAATTACCAAATCATCAAAGGAGTGAAACATCATTTCGATGATCACGAAGTAATAAGACAATATATCTAATTCCATCAGATTATGCTCTACCACCTTTTTTCCTATTTTGACAAGGCTTTCAACCTTCCGGGAGCCGGTATGTTCCAATACATTTCCTTCCGTTCGGGATTGGCATTCATCATAGCTTTGCTCACTGCAACCCTGTTCGGCAAACGCATCATCGCTTATCTGCAAAAGAAACAGATAGGAGAGACTATCCGCGACTTAGGGATAGAAGGACAAATGCAGAAGAAAGGGACACCTACCATGGGCGGTATCATCATCATTCTTGCTATCCTGCTTCCCGTTCTTTTATGTTGTGATCTGACAAACACATACGTTTTGCTGCTCATCACCTCTACCATACTATTAGGAGCCTTAGGATTTCTTGATGACTATATCAAGGTGTTCAAACACAACAAAGAAGGGCTAAACGGACGATTCAAAATCTTCGGACAGATCGGAGTCGGACTTATTTTGGGACTGACGATGTGGTTTGCTCCCGATGTTGTGACAAGAGAGAATATAGAGACGCGTGTGGAAAACCACATTGAGAGTGTGGATTATGCACGCCAGGACCAGAAATCGACTTCCACCACCATTCCCTTTGTAAAGAATAACAATTTCGACTATGCAGACCTGTTCTCATGGGCAGGCGATGCAAAACAGACATTGGGGTGGATATTCTTTATTTTTGTCTGTATTTTCATCGTCACGGCGGTTTCCAACGGTGCGAATCTGACAGACGGATTAGACGGTCTTTCTGCCGGTACGAGCGGCATTGCGGGAGTAGCCTTGGGAATACTTGCCTATGTATCCGGCAACATACGATATGCAGGATTTCTCAACATCATGTACATACCGGGAGCGGGGGAGATGGTGGTATTCTCCAGTGCTTTCATCGGGGCTTTGATTGGTTTTCTTTGGTTCAATGCCTACCCCGCACAAGTGTTTATGGGCGATACGGGTTCTCTTACGATCGGCGGTATTATCGGTGTATTGGCAATTATTCTTCACAAGGAGTTGCTTCTGCCTATCTTGTGCGGGGTATTCATGGTTGAGAGTCTCTCCGTCATCCTGCAAACCTGCTACTTCAAATGTACAAAACGCAAAACAGGTACGGGCAAACGAATTTTCAAGATGACCCCTCTTCACCACCACTTTCAGAAAAGCGGGAATGCCGGTATTGAAGCCATCCTGCAAAAGCCCTTTCAGGCTCACCCTGAAAACAAGATAGTGGTGCGTTTCTGGATTGTGGCACTCATACTTGCCGTGCTGACTATTTTGACCCTTAAAATGAGATAAACCCTACAGTTATGAATACGGACAATAAAAAGATGCGTCGTCTCGTTGTTTTAGGCGCAGGCGAGAGCGGAACGGGTGCTGCAATTTTAGCCAAACAGAAAGAATATGATGTATTCGTATCCGATTCCGGTACGATCGCTCCTATCTACAAATCACTTTTGCAGCAGCACCAAATTTCATGGGAAGAGGGGCAACATACCGAAAGCCTTATTCTCAATGCGACCGAAGCCGTCAAGAGTCCAGGTATTCCATCCAACGCCCCTATCATTCAAAAACTCGCCGGTCTGCATATACCCATCATCTCAGAAATTGAGTTTGCTGCACGCTATACGCAAGCCAAAATGATATGCATCACAGGAAGCAACGGCAAGACCACCACAACATCTCTACTCTATGACATTCTATGCAGGGCAGGGCTTAATGTCGGTTTGGCAGGCAACATAGGCAACAGCCTGGCTCTTCAGGTGGCACAGGACGATCACGAATACTACGTGATTGAACTATCCTCTTTCCAATTGGACAATATGTACGATTTCCGCGCCGACATCGCCATTCTGATGAATATCACCCCCGACCATCTTGACCGATACGAGTATTGTTTTCAGAAATATGTGGATGCCAAGTTCCGTATCACACAGAACCAGACAAAACAAGATGCATTCATCTACTGGAGCGAAGACCCCGTCATCAACAAAGAACTTCAAAGACTCAACTTGGCAGCAACTCTTTATCCCTTCGGTTCAAGCAGCAAGCACAATGTGGCATACGTAGAGGGAGGCGAGTTTGTCTTGAATGCCCCCAACGCCACTACTCTGGCTTTCAATGCAAATGAGTTGTCGCTCAAAGGGCTGCACAACAAGTTCAATTCCATGGCAGCAGGTCTAGCGGCACAAATACTGAACATACGCAATGAAGTGATACGAGAGTCTCTTACACAGTTCAAAGGTGTTGACCATCGTCTGCAATATGTAGCCACCGTCCGCAATGTGCGTTTCATCAATGACTCCAAAGCGACCAATGTCAATTCCTGCTGGTACGCACTCGAAAGTATGACAACCCCGACCATTCTCATATTGGGGGGAAAAGACAAAGGAAACGACTATTCCGAAATAGACAAGTTGGTCAAAGAGAAATGCCATGCCCTCGTTTTTATGGGTTTGCACAATGAGAAACTGCACGAGCATTTCGATTCCTGCGGTTTACAAATAATTAATACCGACAACATACACTCTGCCGTACAGGAAGCCTACAAGGCTGCCCGTGAGGGCGACACCGTATTGCTGTCACCATGCTGTGCAAGTTTCGATCTCTTCAAATCATACGAAGACCGCGGCGAGCAATTTATGCGGGAAGTAAAACAACTCTGAGGAAATGGAAGAACCCAAGCAAATAAAACAAAATCCCTATCAGCACAAGTATATTGACAAAGGTTTTTGGGCTATTCTTATTTTCCTTATGCTTGTTTCGGTAGTAAGTATTTTCAGTGCAAGCAGTCAACTCATCAATAAATCAATGGCGAGAGGATTAGGTACTTATCAACCGATCCTGTCACATATCGGATTCCTAATTTTGGGAGCCGCATTGGCATACGCCATTCAGTTCATACCCAGTTGGTTTATACGTATGGGAGGATATGTTTTGCTGGTTTTCAGTGTTATATGTTTACTTCTTACGTTCACCAGGTTAGGAGAAAGTGCCAATGAGGCTGCCCGATGGATTCGTCTTGGACCTGTGCAGTTCCAGCCATCCGAGTTTGCCAAACTATCTCTCATTATTGTGGTGTCAGACTTACTTGCGCGTATCAAAACCGACCAGGATAGAAAAAAGTATTTTTGGATTGCTCTCACACTCACGGGAGTTGTCTGTTTGCTCATTGTCTCATCCAACCTCAGTACGGTTATTCTTATCGGAGCAGTTGTCTTGGTGCTTATGTTCCTTGCACGTATCCCATGGAAATGGTTGATGGCAATTGTAGGTACCGCCCTTTTAGTATTGGTTTGCGGTTATCTTTTTGTTGAGCATGTATATGTCAAGGAAGGAAAAGAGATGTCCGGTCCTTTCAAGCGTGCAACGGTTTGGGTAGGGCGTATTGATAATATGATAGAAGGACACAAGGCGGACAAACAGGACACTACAATCCGTGTCACCGATGACAACTATCAGTCCACCATGGCACAGGTGGCTGTTGCACGAGGCGGTCAATCGCCTTTTGGAGCAGGACCCGGCAATTCCGTCATGCGGAACAAACTACCTCTTGCGTTTATGGATTTCATCTTCGCTATCATAGTGGAAGAAACGGGGATTGTGGGCGCTGTATTCCTTATTATCCTCTACATGAGTATCTTGTGCCGAGCCTGCATCGCCACAAGCCGATATGCAGACTATTCCGCCTTGCTCATGGTGATGGGGTTGGCTATCATGCTTACCACCCAAGCCTTTATCTCTATGGCAGTGGCAGTTGGTTTGGGACCTGTCACAGGGCAACCTTTGCCTCTCATCTCCAAAGGAGGTACCAGCATTCTCACCACATGTTTTTATTTTGGCATTATGATGTCGGTATGTCGCGAACAAAATATGCGCAAGGACAGAGAACTACAAACACGGGAAGAGAGTTGGGGAATGATCCCTGACCTGGAAACGGATGATACCATCCACTTAGAACAATAATCAACCCATATACTTTAATCACTATCTTATGAACTATCTTATATCAGGAGGAGGAACCGGTGGACATATTTTTCCCGCCATCAGCATCGCCAACGCTTTGCGCAAAGCCGACCCCCAATGCAACATTCTCTTTGTCGGAGCATTAGGACGCATGGAGATGGAACGTGTTCCGCAAGCGGGATACAACATCATCGGTCTACCTGTGCGAGGTTTCGACCGAAAGCATCCCCTTCGCAATATATCCGTGATTATTGATTTGCTCAAGAGTATGCGTCAGGCGAAGAAGATTATCCGTGATTTCCGACCTGATGTCGGAATCGGCGTAGGAGGGTATGCCAGCGGGGCTGCCATGAAGGTGGCGGCTCGTATGGGTATTCCCATTCTGCTTCAAGAACAGAACGGCTTTGCGGGAGTTACCAACAAAATGCTGCGCAATGATGCGACCACAATATGCGTAGCATACGATGGAATGGATCGATTCTTCCCGAAAGAAAAGATTATTCTCACCGGCAATCCAGTCCGTCAGAATCTGGAAGGCGGGAACAGGACGGAAGCAGCCTCTTACTTTCATCTCCAGCCAGACAAGAAAACACTTCTCATCATCGGCGGGAGCCTCGGCGCACGTACCATCAACGAAAGCATCATTTCTTCACTTTCTCTCCTGCAGCAGGGGGATATACAAGTTATATGGCAGTCAGGCAAGACGTACTATGCCAAGTGCAAGGAGGCAACCGATGCCCTGCAGGCGGATTGGCTCGTATGCACCGATTTCCTAAGTCGTATGGATTTGGCATACGCTTTGGCGGACATAGTCATCTCCCGTGCCGGAGCAAGCAGCATCAGCGAACTCTGCCTGTTAGGGAAACCTTGCATACTGGTTCCGTCACCCAATGTGGCAGAAGACCATCAAACACACAACGCCATGGCTTTAGTGGAGAAGAATGCCGCCGTTCTAGTTCGTGATGCGGATGCACAGGAATCATTGATTCCGACAGCCTTGTCGCTGATCAACGACAAGGAAAGACTACAGACCCTACATACAAATATCCTCACATTGGGACAACACAATTCCGCAGAACGTATTGCCAACGAGGTAATCCGCATTGCACGAAACCGTTGACAAGACAGAGCGTCTTCTTACGCAAAATCAATACAGAACGGAACAAGCCCTATCCCCGCCTTATGTTAAGGCGGGGGATAGGGCTTAGTATAGCATCCGAATTTGAGAGACAGGAACGTCTAACGAATCAAAGGGGAACACTGCATAAAATACAGCAACTCGGACATTGAAGAAAACACCTCGTCGGCACCTGCGTTTGCCAGATCCTCAAGGGTAAGAATTCCCGTATTCACCCCAACCGTGAACAATCCTGCTCCTTTACCTGCCCGAATACCGAGCGGTGCATTTTCAATAACCATACACTCTTCTTTTCTGCAGCCCGATTGCTCCCAAGCACGCAGATAAGGTTCGGGGTCGGGTTTTCCGTGCTTCACATCATACGCTGTAATCATCCGCTCACGACGGAACACAGCGGGAAACGTTTCTTCCAACTGTGCAAAGAGAGTCTGCTGTCCGGACCCCGTAACAATCCAAATCTGCGGACGGGAAGGCAGTTGCTTGAGATAGTCAAGAACTTCTTTTATACCATCAACGGGGTATGTCTCACCCAATCGGTGAAACAATGTTGTCTTTTCATCATAGACTTTTCGTACCCATTCCTTATCCGGTTCGGCACCATATTTAGCACGATAACATTCCGAAATAACATCTTCACCAGTGCGTCCTTCCTGCAGATAGGTATCGCGAGCCGTAAAGTTGAGGTTATACTTACTCATGACGCTCTCCCACGCCCGAGCATGGTGGGGCATTGAATTGAACAACACCCCATCCATATCGAAAAAGAAAGCCTTATACATGAAGTTTTACGCTTTATGCTCCGGCCGGAGCAAATCGTTTACTGTTTTTACGGGATTGAATGTCTCCACAGGTACTTCTACGAATACCGTATTCCAATCCGCCATGGCTCCATTCCATAACCCGGGAAGTTCGAGTGCCTGCAAAGCACGCCCGTCTTTCGACTTCTGAGATATGAATGCCGTCTTCGGGTCTATATACTGCTTGAGGTCAAACATTTTTCCCTGATAGTTTCGGAGTCCGCAAACCAAGTCAACGGGATTGAAGTGAGTAGCCTTCTGCATAAGTGACTTGTCGGCAATCTGAGAACTCTCCAAAATCTGGCACTGGATACTACCATCTTCGCCACGGACAAGGAACGGACCACCGCCAGGTTCACCAAGGTTGCGCACCATACCGCAAACACGGACAGGACGATTGAGTTTCGCCTTCAACAGGTCGGGAGTTGTGTTCCCTTGCAATTTACAGCAGAGGTCGTGTTCAATAAAACTCCGTATTTCGTCAAGTTTTTCTTGCGAACAAGGTTTCTCCAACTCTGCCAAATAAGAAAAGGCTCTTTGCTGCAATTGCACCAAAACACCCGCCAAGAGGCGTTTGTAGTACACGGTAGGTTCTTTAAGACGATCGGGAACGACATTGTCAATATTCTTCAAGAATATGATGTCGGCATCTTGCTCTGCAAGATTTTCAATCAAAGCCCCATGCCCCCCCGGACGGAACACCAGCTTGCCCTCAGCATCACGGAAAGGATTGCCATCGGCATCGGCCGCAATAGTATCGGTAGATGCTTTCTGTTCGGAGAAAGAGATGCTATAATGCACTCCGTAACGTTGAGCATATTCGTTTTGATATTGTGCGATGCGCTGCTCAAAGAGATAACGATGCTCAGGAGAGATAGTGAAATGGAGGTTTACATCACGTTGCGTATTCACTGCATAGAGTGCACCTTCCACCAAATGCTCAAGAGCAGGCGTGCGTGCTTCGGTCGGGTAGCGATGGAACAAAAGCAAGCCCTTCGGAAGGTGTCCATACTGCATATCGTCCAACAGAACGGATATGACAGCACATCTATCGTTTTGTAGGCCTTTTTCAGCAACACGTTTCTGCAATTCCGGATAGAAAGCGAAGTCAGAAAGATTAGCAAAGAACGTGCGGATGAAATCTGTTTCTTCGCCGTCATCGCGGAAAGCGAACAAGTCTTTGAACATACGGCTTGCTGCACCCGAAGCCGGTACGAACTTCAGAATTTTATGGTTTTCTTTGAGATAGTTTTCCCAAACGGATTGATATTCCTTTGCCTCTTCCTCCGTGGGACAAAGGATGCCATTTCCAGGGGTTGCAGCGGAAACTATGTCCAAGACAGGAAAACCGGTTTGAAAGGAACGGAGTTGCCGCTCGACCTGCTCTACCGAAATGCCTCGTTGAGCAAGTTGCTTCAGGTCATTGGTTGTAAATGTCATTGTTGTATTTCTTTAGATGTTGTTATGTTATTTTCGGGTATTCTGTGACAAGTAGGCGTTGTAATAGAGGGGATTACCCGTAACCTCCTCGCCTACAAACGGAGGGATGGGCACAGATTGACAGGGAGAGGAGAGTTCCACTTCCGCCAAGACGAGACCCTCGTGTGCGCCATGGAAGACGTCCACCTCGAAATCAAGTCCATTATAAGGAACAATGTAGCGTTGTTTCTCTATCACGACCGGCAGGCACAGTGCAAGAAGAGATTGCGCCTCCGCAGCAGGTATCTCTTTTTCCCATTCGAACCGGCTTATTCCCGCAGGGTCGGTTGCTCCTTTGATTGTCAGGAATCCTTTTCCATCGCGCAAACGGACCCGTACGGTACGTTCGGGATCACGCGAGAGATAACCCTGGGAAATGGTAGTTACGGAAGAAGCCATGGAGAGGAAAGAGTCATTCCTGACCAAGAATTTGCGTTCTATTTCACAGAGACCGGTTAGCATTATTGTTTCGGTTTGCTTGCTTTGTTTACCAACCATGCTATGTTCATATAGGGTATGCCTGCATGGGAGGCAAGACCTATTTCGCACGTACGTGAGTTACTTACACCAACGGTAGCGTGAACAGCCTCTTTTTGTTCCCGCAGGTGGCGCAACGCCCAATCATTGAGTTCCGGTTCCGTAAATCCCTTGTCGCCGGCAAAACCACAACAACCCACACACGAAGGGATAACCACTTTCCGAGCGCAGCGTTCTGCGACCCGAAGAAGCGTGTCGGCAAGCCCCATCTTACGCATAGAGCAGGTAGAATGCAGAAGTACCACCTCATCAAGCGGTGTTATTTCCAACTTATCGAGCAGAAAACGTTCGATAAACTCTGCAGGTTCGAAGAGGCGGAGTCCCTGCATGGTGTGACGCATACGATAGAGACAAGGGCTTTGGTCGCACAGAACAGGATATTGACCATGCAGGCTTGCCTTGCGCAGAGCCAGTTCCAATTCCGCCGCTTTCTTGTCCGCCATATCGGGCATACCTTTGCTTTCCCATATTGTTCCGCAACACAAGCGGTCCATATTTTCAGGAAAGATTACGTTGTAGCCCGCCTTATGCAACAGTTCTACCATGTCTCCCATCGTGGGGAGCGAAGACGGGTCGCCTTTTGCGAGTCCCATACGCTGATTAAGACAAGACGGAAAATAGACGACAGAGGGAGCATCGGTAACCGGGGCGGTTATGGTATTCCGTATTTTCCTTATGTGTGTTTTATGCGGCATAGCAGGCGTCCAGAGCGGCATCTTTCCGGCAGAGACATAACGAAGCCCTTTGCACAAGGATGCCATCAACCGATTGCCCAACACGTTTTGGGCAAAGCCTGCAAGAGACAGTACAGAAGAAACAGAAGCACCCACTTCTGAGAAGTGCGAGAGAGCGAAACGCCCCAATGATTTTCCCATAGGCGACATCTCTTGTTCACGCAAGATGTGGATATAATCGCCTACATTGATTCCCACTGGACACGATGTGGAGCAGAGTCCGTCTCCCGCACAAAGGTCTTTCCCCTGACGGCGGAAGTCTTTTTGCAGGCGTTTCGCCGCCTGTTCATCGCCTTCGGCACGCAAGCGTGCTATTTCACGCTGCACCACGATCCTTCCACGGGAGGAAAGTGCAAAACCGCATGAGACACAATTGACCTCACAAAAACCACATTCGATGCACTTATCCACGAGAGGATGAACAGCGGGGAGCGGCTTGAGGTGCTGCAAGTAACTTTGTGTATCCTCGTTGAAGATAACACCCGGATTGAGTATGTTATCGGGGTCGAAAAGACGTTTCACTTCGCACATCAGTTCGTAGGCATCCTCCCCCCACTCCCGCCGGACAAAGGGTGCCATGTTGCGTCCCGTTCCATGCTCGGCTTTCAAAGAGCCATGATACTTGTCCACTACGAGAGAGACGACCGCCTGCATCATGTTATCGTATTGCGCAATGCTTTCGGGCGTAGCGAAACGCTGGTTGAGAATGAAGTGGTAGTTCCCCTCCAGAGCATGACCATAGATAACGGCATCGGGATAGTTGTGTTCACGGAACAAGCGTTGCAGGTCGGCGGTTGCTTCCGCCAGGAAATCGACAGGAAAAGCAATATCCTCGATGAGACAGGTGGTTCCTACAGGTCGCGTCGCTCCCACGGCAGGAAAGATACCCGAGCGCATTGCCCAATACTTGGCAACCAGGTTCTTGTCGGTCGTGAAGTTTTTCCCTTCGGCTTCAATGTCCACCAATGCCTCCTCCACTTGCCGAATTTTCCGCTGCATAGTCTCCGAACAAGCATCTTCCACTTTCACCAAGACGGCAGCGGCATCGGCAGGTTGTCCCTGCAGTTCGGGGAAATCGGTTTCCACCACCGCCATTGCCTTACGATCGAAAAACTCCGCAGCAGACACCACAGCAGTATGTTTCATTGCTATCACCGCACGGCAAGCCATCTCCGTGGAGGGGAACAACATCAACGCAGAGGCTGTATGCCGAGGTATCGGTGCGGTGCGCATGACCACTTCGGAAAGGAAAGCGAGCGTCCCCTCACTACCCGGAACGAGATGCGTTATGATGTCGAAAGGATCGTCGTATTCTATGAAAGGGAGAATAGTGAGGCCCGTGACATTCTTTATTGCGTATTTGGTACGGATACGCTGAGCGAGCGATGTATTGGCGCGAGTCTTATCACGCAGGGATTCTATCTTGCGGAGAAACTCGGGATGAGACAAGCGGAACTCTTCCTTTGATTTTTCATCGGACGTATCCAGCAACGTTCCGTCTGCCAACACAATCCGCACACTATCCAACATCCGATAGGAATTGGAGTGCGTACCACAGGACATTCCCGAGGCATTATTGCTTACAATACCTCCCACCATGGCACTCTTAAGCGAAGCAGGATCGGGGGTGAAGCATGTTCCGTAGGGAGCAAGAATTTCATTGACCCGTGCACCTATAAGTCCCGGTTGCATACGAATACGTTTACCGCCATCCAAGACAACATAGTTTTCCCACCGTTTTCCTATTACGGCAAGAAAAGAATCGGACACCGCCTGACCAGAGAGAGATGTTCCTGCCGCACGGAAAGTGATATGCTTGCCTTCCGCATGCGCACGCAGCAACAAGCCACGCACCTCCCGCTCACCGGCAGGATGAAAGACTTCCTCGGGAACGAGCCGATAGAACCCAGCGTCCGTTCCCCAAGTGAGCCGTTGCAGGAAATCCTTACTGCCCTGCCCGTCCTTGTATCCGAGGGGTGCCGGCGATGCAGGTATATCGGGCTTAATCATAGAGGTAGTATTTAGAAGATAGACGCCGGTAGGATTCCACATCTTTGTACCAATAGTCCCGCACTTCGTCCCATGAATAACTTACAGAGAACGTCTCACGTATGTAATTGGTGCCACAGACTTTGTCGAACATGGAGAAACGCTCCTGATTGCAGAGACGGAACACATCTTTGTCGGGATAGAGACGCATCAACTCCTGCACAACAAGGAATTGCAGGTCGGACAGATGCGCTTCATTGTAGTCGGTAATATAGATTTGCACCCCACCGCACAGTTCCCCTTTGTGAGTGGAATAGAAGGGTTTATAGGTTATAGGACGGAATCCCACTCCCGGCAATTGCAGTGCATTGAGTGCTGCAGCAAGCGTATCGGCATTGATCCACGGAGCCGCAATGAGTTGGAAAGGCATAGTGTAGCCCACTCCTATATTGAAGTAACCCAACTCACCAAAGATACCCGTTACCGGATAGAAAACCGCTGTTTCCACCGACGGGATATGCGGTGACGCCGCCACCCAAGGCAGCCCTGTCTCCTGCCACGTCATGGAACGATGCCACCCCTGCATAGGAATGACCGTAAGACGACAGCGTTTTCCAAGAAAACCTTCCTCGTTGAGCATTGTTGCCAATTCGCCACATGTTTGTGCGTAGAGGTAAGGAATCTTGAATTGCGAGACAAAAGAGATGTAGCCGTCCTCTACCAGATTGCCCTCGATTTTCTCTCCTCCAAGCGGATTGGGACGATCGAGTACGACCAACTCTTTATCGTTTTCGGCACATGCCTGCATAAGCATACCCATGGTAGAGATAAACGTATAGGAACGGCACCCTATGTCTTGTATGTCGTAAACCAACACATCGATATTGTGAAGCATTTCAGGAGTAGGTTTGCGTGTCTTTCCAAAAACGGAATAGACCGTTACACCCGTCCTTGGATCTATCATCGTTTCCACATTATCACCGGCATACACGTCCCCGCGCACCCCATGTTCAGGGGCAAAAAGTGCCACAAGGTTCACATTCTCCGCCTCATGGAAAATATCGACGGTTGATTTCAGGCGGCTGTCTATACCCGTAGGATTCGTACACAAGCCCACCCTTTTGCCTTCAAGGATAGAAAAATTTCGGTCTCTCAAGACTTCGAGCCCCGTCCGGCAAGCGGCATGACAGGCGGAAGGAACGAGCAAAAGACTTACGCAAGCCGCCAAAAGCAAAGAATGTTTCTTCATGATAGATGGTAATATATGTTTTACAGATTTCATTTTTCCGATACGATAGCAAGACCGCATACAGAGGACAAAGGTACGAAAAGTTTCAGGATTGTGCAACCGCAGCAAAACTATGCCGCAAGACGATGAACTGCGAATTTGGCTATCGTTGCCGAGGGTGATTGTTTATAATTGAGAAGTTCCAAGGGATGGGAAACTTTGGGTTATATGGGAATGAGACGAATTAGACGAATAGGGCTAATAGGACAGATAGGATGAGTAAAACGGATTGGGCGGGCGATAGCATCGCCCGATAAGAAACAATACATAGATTTACGACCGGATCATTCAGATGTCCCCAACCCCTCCCAAGGATGGGCCAATCAATCTCTCGACGAGGGGTCGTTGAGGTCGGCTTGAGGTCTGCTAACGAGATGTGAGTTTTTATATACTCCTGCAAGAATGATATTCAAAGAAAAAACGCCGTACCATATTGTGCTGATGAAGTTTTCTTCGTAATTTTGCCTGCGTTTGGATTAGTACGTACCCTCTCACAATGGAAACAACTTTAATTTATTTATACCCATGAAGCATCATTTATCTCTATTGTTTGTGTTATGTGCGTTTTGCTGTATGTCAGCAACGGCACAATCCATCACACTGAACGGGGTAGCATACGACATTGACACCGTACGTATGTTCCAAGCAGGTCCAGGCTGTACACACATCGCCGTAAGAATGCTTACCCACGAGAAACAAGACAAGCCTTTGAATGCTTTTTTACTCCGTGTGGACGCTACAAATCCCTACATTCATTTTGAGGAAATGCTCGGCAAGGACAAACTGGTTGGAACAGAACGTCCGTCAGCCATGGCAAAGAGAAGAACGACGAGTACCAGCATCGTGGTGGGCGGGACAAACGGAGACTTTTTTCAGACCAAAACTGAGAATGGTGTAGGAAAGCCTATCGGACTAACCATTCAGAACGGTGAATATGCTTTAGTCGGGAGTACAAGCAGACGATTAGGAGGTTTTGACGACCAAGGAAAGGCCATATTGGGAACAAATTGGAGTTATTCGGGCAAATTAGTCCTCGCCGACACCACACTCAAGATACATCATGCAAACTACAATCGCGGTGACAATCAGTTGGTACTTTTCAACCAATACAACGGGACCTCTACCAACACGAACCAATACGGCACCGAAGTGCTTGTGGAACTGAAAGACGGAGAGCAATGGAAGACCAACGGACGAGTGCATCTGCGTGTTGTTAAGAAAGAAACGGGAGTAGGAAATATGACTATTCCGAGTGGTAAAGCCGTTCTATCGGGTCATGGTACGATGACCACGGAACTCAACAAACTGGAAGAAGGAGATGATGTAGATATTACGTTCACCTTGAAAGTGGATGACGTGAAGATGAACCTGCTACAGTCGGTAGGCGGTGACAACTACGCCTTGATAGTCCACGACGGCAAGGTGGAACAGGAGAACTTCTGGAACGAAGTTCATCCGCGTACCGGTTTTGGTGCGACCATGACGGGTGATACCGTACTGTTCTGCGTGGTGGACGGAAGACAAGTGCAGTCGCAAGGTTGCACGACAAAAGTATTGGGTGAGATTATGCGCCACTACGGCGCATGGAATGCCGTCAACTGGGACGGCGGAGGATCAAGTTGCCTATACATCAACCAATTCGGGCAGGTGAACAATGGTTCGGACGGGTCAGAACGCGCCGTGGGTAATGCGATGTTTGCCATTGCGGACGTACCGACAGAAGACAACGCCATCAGCACCATCCGCCCTCACGATCTGCGCATAAAACTCCCGAGTTATGCGGCTTACCGTCCCCATTTTTACGGCTATAACCAGTATGAAATTTTGCTTGACACGGATGTGGAAGGTGTTCGGCTGGAATGCGACAAGGAATTAGGAACGATTATGGAAGACGGCAGATTTCTGGTGGGACAGAAAAGCGGTTATCTGAGAGCGTCGTTGGGCGAGGCAACAGCCAAAATCTACGTGGAAGTGACAGAGACAAACGACATTGCTTTCCGGTTGGACAGCATCTTACTGGACAACCGCCACACGTACCAAGTGGAGGTACAAAGCAAGGTGAAAGACGAGACGGTTCCAGTTCCATCGGAAGTGCTGGAGTGGGAAAGTCTGACTCCGGAAGTTTGTGAAGTTTCGGCAGAGGGCATTATAAAAGCCATCAAGAACGGCTCGGGAAAAATAGCGGGTGATTTGCAAGGTATACGAGACACCCTGACGGTACACGTACAGAATCCGGCTGCTCCGACCCGTGCATACAATGAAATCACGGCAGCCCAATTCACGGCACCAAGCGGATTCAATCCACAATGGAACGGGAAGGACATCGTATTCAATTATGCCATTACCCGTGCGCCGTTCCTTGCCGTATATCAAACGGTTCCCCTGTACGGATTGCCTGACAGTGTGCGTTTGGAGATTACGACGGACGCCGTACTATCCGGAGCGACTCTTGCGCTGACAAAGAATTCGGACAAGCAATCGTTTGCGAAAGTACCTTTGACACTGCCCGCCAAGACCGGGACAATTTCGGTTGCAACCCCGATGGCAGCATGGACAGGAGCAACCTTTGACATTGCATCGTATCCGATATGGTTCAACGAACTCAGGTTCACCATTGACACAAGCACTCCTGCAGGTTCGCATACGATTACGATTGACGGCATCACATTATGCTACAAGGATGTGGAAATAACCGCCGTGAACACCCCTGTTTCTTCTAACGGGAAAGTATATCCCAATCCTACAACCAGCGACGAAATCCACTTGCAAGGGGCTGAAACAGGCAGCGATGTCACACTCTACTCCCAAGACGGACGGATACTGCTGCGCACCACCGTTGCACAAGACGACGAAACAATCAATCTGAAAGGTTTGGCAGCCGGTACTTACCTACTCACGGTGGACGGCGGCACGTACAAAATACTGAAGAAATAACTCTTAAACAACACAACATGAAAAAAACAATTCTTTTGGTATGTGCCGCATTTTTGTCGGCAACAGTATGCGCACAGAACATACGCGCTGTAAGCAACGAGTATGTAGGGAAAGGTTACTATCCGCGTTTGAACGCCGATGCCACCACAATGGATTACTTGTCAGCCGAAGACGAGTCGTACGAAGAACCGGCAAAGCAGGGAACATACGTAACCAACGAAGACTTACAGTTGGTTTTATACCGTAACGGGGAGCGCAAGGTTCTCTACCCTCACGGGGATCAGTGCAACTATATCTGGTCGTCGGTTTCGCCTGACGGGACGAAGATAGTCTTCAATACGAAGCATGGTACGGGCATTTGCGACCTCAACGGGAAGGAACTGATCAACTTAGGAAAGGTGGACGCTCCCGTATGGTACGGAAACGACTATATTGTGGGTATGTATGACACCAACGACGGACACCAATATACAGGGTCTGCCATCGTCATACGCTCTATAGACGGAGTGACGGAACAAGTGCTGACCGACCCGAAAGAGATGGGTATGTATCCTTCGGTGTCGGAAAAGACGGGGCGCATTGCCTACAACACGTTGGACGGCGATTTGCATCTTATGCAAACAACGCTGACGGCAGAACCTATCCGCAAGGCAACCCCCGAATTACGCAAAGCCATAGGAATAAAGAAACAGGCACGCAAGCCGAAGATGGTGAACGGCACATTCAGCGACTACAAAATCTATATCAACCCCGGACACGGAGGACATGACAGCGATGACCGAAACATAAAGATATATCCGTTCAAGAGCGGCGACCCTGAAGGATTCTGGGAAAGCAACTCCAACTTGGACAAGGGACTGAAACTGCGTGACTGGCTGAACAGTTTGGGTTTCCGAACCAAGATGAGCCGTACGACCAACACAACAGACGATGACCGTGCATTGTCCGCCATTGTAGCCGAAGCCAATGCCTACAATGCAGACTTCATGCTCTCCATTCACTCCAACGCCGGAGGGCCATCGAACTACGTACTGCAACTCTATGCAGGCGTGGATCCCGGTGATACTCATACCTACCCTACTCCAACACCTTGTTCAGACGAGAGCCGTGCCATATCCACCATTATCGGCAACAACCTGCAAAAGAACGCCATCACCAACTGGTCGAATTCCGTTCCTCGCATCACAGGTGACAAAACATTCGCACGGACTGCCATGCACTGGTCGAACGGCTACGGCGTACTGCGCGGGCTGAAAGTGCCGGGCGTTATCTCGGAAGGCTGTATGCACGATTATATCCCCGAGACGTACCGTCTGATGAATATGGACTACAAGTATCAGGAGGCATGGTACTTTATGCGTACCTTCTGCGAATACTTTATGAACTACGAGTTGCCCAAAGGCGTGATAGGCGGACAAGTGCGCGACTGGTACAACAAGATGGAGTTCCCGAAGATTACAGCCCGCCAGGGAACCCGGGACGAACTTCTTCCCTTGGACAAAGCCACCGTTACCTTGCTGCAAGGAGGAAAAGTGATCAGCACTTACACGACCGACACTCTATACAACGGAGTATTTTTCTTCTGGGACTTGGAGCCGGGTACTTATACGCTACGGGCAGAAGCCCCCGGTTATTACCCGATGGAAAAGGAAGTAAGCGTGAGTGCGAACAATATCACTTATCAGGATATGCTGATGAACAAGGAGCGTTCCACCCGTCCGAAAGTGATTGACTACTCGCCCAAAGTGGCGATAGAAGACAGTATCAACGTAGCCACGGACATTGTGTTGCACTTCAACTGGGATATGGTGGACACTTCCATTGTGAAGGCATTCTCCATTACACCCGAAACAGAAGGGACACTCAGTTTTGAGGATTCCTACAGAACAATCCGTTTTTCGCCTGCACGCCAACTGCAAGAAGGGACAGAATACACCATACGTCTTGCCAAAAGCGCCTGCCACCCCGACACGAATTTCCCGAACACGATGGAAGAAGACTTTGAGTTCAAGTTCCGTACAACGAACCGTTCGCAAATCGGTTTCGTGATGAGTTATCCTCAAGCAGGAGACGAAGATGTACCGCTGAATCCTTCATTCATCCTACTCTTTGACGAACCGCTGAACATCAATACGGCAAAGAGAGCCGTGAAAGTGGTTGACAGCGAAGGGAACGAACAGAGCGTACACGGTCGTTCGTACAGTTTCAGCAAACCGGAGATTGCCCCCAAGGGCTATATGTCGTTCTATTTAGTCAATGCTCTGCAAGACGGGAAAGACTATAAACTCGTGATCGGTCCGGATATGGAAGATGATTTGGGAATACACTTCAACAGGACGATGGAAATTCCATTCCACACAAAGGCGACTCCACAAGCAGAGATTCCTTTGGTAAACACAATGGAGACTCCCATGTTTACTTATGCGCAAGACGAGAGCACGGGAGTGAAGACGGCAGCCGTACTGAAGAACACGACATCAAAACTCTTTGACAAGGCGTCCAATGAATTACGCTACAGTTTCACAGAGAAGTCGGGCACCGTCATGTACAAATACAACAGCGACGAATTGATAACCGCAAACGGCAATTGCAAGTTCGGAGCCTATATATTGTCGGATTTCTCGGGCAACAAACTCTACGCCAAATGGGACGCGAGCGGAGACATCCGCTACACATTGCTGGGCGTGATGGACTACGCAGGGTGGAAATACTTGGAAGCCGATTTCTCGGAACTGCCGCGCGATGTGGATTACCAATTCATGGGACTGTATTTGCAACGCGAGGAAGGTATATTATCCGCATCAGGTAGTATTTTCGTGGACAACATGTGCTTTGAACGTGTAGGAACGGGCGTTGAGACCGTGGAGCAAGGTAGAGTCCGCATTTATCCGAACCCTGCTTCGGAATACGTATATGCGGAGAGTACAGGTGGAGTGGAAACCATGCAACTCTATACCACAGCCGGCACAGTGGTGAGAACCGTTGACAGGGCTGTGATGAAGATTTCCGATATCCCCGAAGGCAACTACATTTTGAGCGTCAAGACGGGGAAGAACATCATACATTATTCTCTGCTGATTCAACACAAATAAATGCTTGCCGCTTGAACGTTTATCTGCATAGTCCTTCCGTAAAACAGAAGGACTATGCAGATTGTAAAGAAGACGGTCCCGCGTGTATTCGTTGCCTTTTCCAAAGACAGTTATTCCGTTGTGCAGATGTGAGTCGCATCAGCACAAGGAGTCGGTCAGGTCCCGACGAGGGGTCGTTGAGGGGTTGTAAAGCACAGGATGATGATTCTATGAAGAAAGATAGATGAAAGACGCGTTCTATCATCTTGGAATACAGCACTATACTTGCATGATGCGACAAATGAATAAAACCAATAATAACACCATTCATTATGAAATCTTCTTCTGAATACCGCGCTATGGCACGCGGTTCATTACAAAACCAATGGAACAATGGAGCCATTGCCACTCTGATTGTCGGCTTAATCGGTTGCTTGTTCAGCATCTGGAGCACCGCCGCATTACATGAGCCGGTATGGGTACAGAATTCTCTTTCCTTGATACAGATTCTAATCAGTATCTTTGTTCTTGTACCCTTGCAATACGGCTTGAACAATGCCTTTCTCTCTATCGCACGCAGCGAAGGAGGTACTCCCACAGAGGGAATGTTCCACTGTTTCAAACGAGACTATTCCCGCAGCGTCCCAACCCTATTATTGGAGAGTCTGGCAATAGTCGGTTTAGGCATAGTCACCCTTTCCATCGGTGCTTTTATTCTCCTGTATGCTTATGCGATGGTTCCCTATCTCTTGCGCGATAATCCGGAGTTGAGCGGGACGGATGCACTCAAAAAGAGCCGATACATGATGCGCGGTCACAAATGGGACTTGTTTGTATTGGATCTGACGTTTATAGGTTGGTGGTTACTTGCCTGCCTTACACTCGGCATAGGCTTTCTATGGCTCCAACCTTATATAAACACAGCGCGTGCGCATTTCTATGAGGACTTGAAGGCAGAGCAAGAAACAGCAGAGCAAAGTACGGATCTGTGATCTGTATAGACTATCCCTTCCGGAGAAATATATTCTATAACAAAAGAAAGACCACTACAAGAGCGGTCTTTCTTTTGTTATAGAGATTTCTGCTTAGTCTTTGAACTTGGCACAGATAAACTCGCGGTTGAGGCGGGCGATGTTGGCAAGGCTTACCGATTTTGGGCACTCGGCAGCGCAAGCACCCGTGTTGGTGCAGTTACCGAAACCGAGTTCGTCCATCTTGGCAAGCATGTTCTTTGCGCGCTGTTTCGCCTCTACTTTGCCTTGCGGCAGGAGTGCCAACTGGCTCACCTTGGCTGCCACGAAGAGCATAGCCGAACCGTTCTTGCAGGCAGCGGCGCATGCACCGCAACCGATACACGAAGCAGCGTCCATAGCCTCGTCAGCCACAGCCTTGGGGATAGCGATAGCATTCGCATCAGGCACACCGCCCGTGTTCACGCTTACGAAACCGCCGGCTTGCATAATCTTGTCATACGCCTGACGGTCCACCATCAAGTCTTTGATAACAGGGAATGCACGGCTGCGCCACGGCTCCACGGTGATGGTCTCGCCGTCGTGGAACTTGCGCATATGCAACTGGCAAGTGGTAACAGCGGAGTCCGGTCCGTGCGGGTGTCCGTTCACATACATGGAGCACATACCGCAGATACCCTCGCGGCAGTCGTGGTCGAAGGCGATGGGGTCTTTGTGCTCGCTGATGAGTTGCTCGTTCAAAATATCTATCATCTCCAAGAACGAAGCACCTTGGAAGACGTTTTTAAGTTCGTAGGTCTCGAAGTACCCTTTTGCTTTCGGTCCTGCCTGTCTCCAAACTCTGACCTTGATATTTATATAACTATCCATTGTTGCTTAGTTTTTGTAGTTACGTGTCTTACGTTCTGTGAACTCGTAGTCGAGGGGTTCCTTGATGAGTTCGGGTTCGCTGTCCTCGCCGGTGTATTTCCAGCAGGCTACGTACGAGTACTTGTCGTCCTGACGGAGTGCCTCGCCCTCGGGCGTCTGATACTCCTCACGGAAGTGTCCGCCACACGACTCATTGCGGTTGAGGGCGTCGAGTGCCATCAGTTTGCCAATCTCGATGAAGTCTGCCAGGCGGAGTGCTTTCTCCAACTCGTTGTTGAGTACACCTGCCTCGCCTGGTATATAGACGTTGCTCCAGAACTCTTTCTTGATGGCATTGATTTTCTCAATAGCCGTCTTCAAACCCTCTGCGGTACGTGCCATACCTACAAAGTCCCACATCACAAGACCCAACTCTTTGTGAATCGAATCCACCGAGCGTTTGCCCTGTATAGCCATCAGGCGGTCGATCTTGTCCTGCACTTTCTTCTCTGCCTCGGCGAACTCGGGCAGGTCGGTGGACATACGGGGTACACCTATCTGGTCGCTCAGGTAGTTTTGAATGGTGTAGGGCAGTACGAAATAGCCGTCAGCCAAACCTTGCATCAATGCCGAAGCACCGAGACGGTTCGCACCGTGGTCGGAGAAGTTTGCCTCACCCAAGCAGAAGAGTCCTTTTACGCTGGTCTGCAGTTCGTAGTCCACCCAGATACCACCCATCGTATAGTGGATAGCGGGGAAAATCATCATCGGGTTCTCGTACGGGTTCTCGTCCACGATCTTCTCGTACATCTGGAAGAGGTTGCCGTATTTCTGTGCCACTACGTCCTTGCCGAGACGCTGGATAGCGTCCGAGAAATCGAGGAACACTGCCAAACCCGTGTTGTTTACACCATAGCCTTTGTCGCAACGCTCTTTGGCAGCACGCGAAGCCACGTCGCGCGGCACGAGGTTACCGAAAGCGGGGTAGCGGCGCTCCAAGTAGTAGTCGCGGTCCTCTTCGGGAATATCGCGTCCCTTGATTTCGCCTGCCTGCAGTTTCTTTGCGTCTTCCAATTTCTTCGGCACCCAGATACGTCCGTCGTTACGCAGCGACTCCGACATCAGCGTCAGTTTCGATTGGAAGTCACCATGCTTCGGAATACAGGTCGGGTGGATCTGTGCGTAGCATGGGTTGGCAAAGTATGCGCCGTGGCGGTACATCTGCATAGCCGCCGAACCGTTGGAAGCCATAGCGTTGGTCGAGAGGAAGAATGTGTTGCCGTATCCGCCCGAAGCAATCACCACTGCGTGTGCAAAGAAACGCTCGATACGACCGGTGATGAGGTTGCGTGCGATGATACCGCGTGCGCGCTCCTCGCCGTTCTCGTCCTTGATCATCACTACGTCGAGCATCTCGTGGCGGTTGTACATCTTCACTTTGCCTTTGCCTATCTGGCGGCTCAGTGCCGAGTATGCACCAAGCAGCAACTGTTGTCCGGTCTGACCCTTGGCATAGAACGTACGGCTTACTTGTGCGCCGCCGAAGGAACGGTTGTCGAGCAATCCGCCGTATTCGCGTGCGAAAGGAACGCCTTGTGCCACGCACTGGTCGATGATGTTGTTGCTCACCTCTGCCAGACGGTACACGTTTGCCTCGCGGGCACGGTAGTCGCCGCCCTTGATGGTGTCGTAGTAGAGACGGTAGATTGAGTCACCGTCGTTCTGATAGTTCTTAGCGGCGTTGATACCGCCCTGTGCTGCAATCGAGTGCGCACGGCGGGGCGAGTCCTGAATACAGAAGTTCAGTACGTTAAAGCCCATCTCTGCCAGCGAAGCGGCAGCCGATGCACCTGCCAAACCCGTTCCGACCACGATGATGTCGATCTTGCGTTTGTTGGCAGGGTTGACCAGTTTCTGATGGTCTTTGTAGTTAGTCCATTTCTTCTCCAACGGACCTGCGGGAATCTTCGCCATCTCAGGCGTGATGATTCCTGTTGCTTGTTTTGTTGCCATATATTAAATAGTTACTTTAATTATTATCTGATTCTGATGACATATACATCATTGCAGGCTGTTTCCTCGATATGGTATTTTCCCACCGGAATTTGAGTCTTCAAATCATCATACAAGAACGAGGGTTCACTCAATTCTTTGTCTATGCATACATATTGTAAATCACAGGGCAATCTGTTAGTGTACAAATATAAGGCTCTAATACCCTCTGCATCATAGTAAGGATACAAACGATATTGCCTATTAGATAACTTGTATTCTATAACATTATTTCTTCCACATAAATATAAAAGTTCATTCTTATCCGAAGACCAAATTATACATTCTTCCGCTGTCGCCGGATCCGGAGCAACCGTGTTCCACAAACATCTACTATAATAAGCAACCGTCAATGCAATCCGTAGAGGCAATTCGTCATCTGATTGTACAGTGTCACCTATTTTTTTTATGTAATCACGAAGGACTTCTATCCTTTTCGTTTTCCAAACCGAGGCATCGTACATTGAAGATGATTCAAAAATAGAATTCCAATAATTTATCCACCCTTTCTGTTCCACATAGACTTCTTCATCATAGAACCGCTCAATGTCTTTAAGATTGCTTTCACTATAAAACAAACCAAATTGTTCCAACGACAAGGCATTGAATTTCACAAAAATATCCCTTGAGTATTTTGAGAAGTCGATAGTCATATTCTCATACATCTCTGTCACGATTTGATTATGAAATATTCCCACAGTATCCAAAATAGCGGAGCCCTTAAGCAGCAAATCAGGATTACGTTCAAAGAAGTTCAGTTTGAACGGATGATCCATATTGATAGAATTCGGTCTATCGAATATTATCTTATCCCTGTTCTTCTCTATATCTTCTTTTTGCCGTTCATACTCGGAGTACGAAGCATACGCACCGACACCAACCGCAGATGCAAACTTCACGAGCAGATTACCACTATAACGTGCTAATTCCGCTCCTAACGCTGCCCCACTTCCATCTGCGATTGCCACTAATCCCCAGTCGATATCCTGTTTTTTGTCGTCCTGTTCTTGCTCACGGCGAATTGTTTTATCGCGATTACCTTCATCTAAAGCCGCCACATCCGAACAAGCAGACAACTGGAAACCAAAGAAGATTGTCAATAAAAAGACAACATTATCTGTTTTAAGGGAATTACAGACAAGCATACCTGACGAATGAGAGCAAATAATATGATATAGTGTTCAATATGATATAAATTTCTTCTTTGTCATTTATTGTTTTCCTCACAGAGACCCATATATATGTCTCCAATACAAAGAAGAATAACCCAACCAAGAACCACTCTGCGCCAATAACAGAACTTTGCATTAACCACAAAATAAGGATATATGCACCAAATGGTAATGCTCCCAACAAAACGTACCAAACATTCACCTTAGTCCTAAATGATTCACATACAAGTATCACAATACTCATACAGAACAGGACAGAAGCAATTATCGGATACAGATTCGTCTTGATTACATTGGGACAGAACAATAAGAGAGCGACAGAGACCATTGCTGACAGATATAATGTCAATAAGAAGACACCATTCTGTCTTACGCTTGAAAATAATTGTTTCATATCTTATAGTCTTTATCTCTCACTACATCAAATCCCTTATGCGCAGAGCATGCCGATGCCGACGCCAAGGTAGTAGAAGACGACGATGGCGAAAGGCAGGATAACGAGTGTTGCCACTACGGTGCCGATGACGCGGATACGCTTCATCCACGTGAGGTTGTTCCAACCGAGTGTGTGCAACGCCGACCAGACACCGTGGTTCAAGTGGAGCCACAGAGCAGCGAGCCAAATGATGTAGAGGGCGCAGTAAACCTGTCCCCAGACGGGTGTGGTGAAGAGTGCCTTGACATAAGCCGCTCCGTCATGCGGGTCGAAAGACCCTGTCTCAATGCCTGTCAGTTCGGCAAACTGCATATTGAACCAGAAATTGTAGAGGTGCCCCACAAGGAAGCCGAATACACAGATACCGAGAACGAGCATGTTCTCCGACTCCCAGTCCACACCCTCTTTCTTTGCCGTAACGGCATAGCGGTCGTTGCCGCGTGCGTGACAGTTCTGAATGGTGAGGCAGATGGCATACGTAAAATGGATCAGGATGAGCAAAGCCAGCCCGAGTGTACCCACAATCGCATACCAATTGGCTCCGAGTACGGAGCAAATCCAGTTGTACGCTTCCTCCGAGAAGACCAGCACCACATTCATGCAGCCGTGGAAGAGGAGAAAGAAAACCAGAGCAAGGCCGGTGATGCTCATAACGAACTTACGGCCAATAGATGAATCTTTTAACCACATAATAAAATGATGTTATTCAGTTAGTGTAATTATATATTGTATATCTGTATGCAATGCTGCAAAGATACAATTATTTCGCAGAATACACAAACGGGGAGAGAAGGAGGCTGGGCGACCGCACCAAAAGTGTACATTCCCCAAAGCGGTTTGTGTAATATCAGTAGTCTGTCGGATGCATATCTTTGGTGTACAAAACCGAACATTTTTCGAGCCACCTTCGAAGAAAATGCATCGGAAATGGGCAACCGTCAAGCCGACAAATATAAGCACTCTGCAAAAACCAAAAATGTACGATTGTTAAGATGGAAGGTCTTATATCAGTAGCATATCAGTAAAATAAAATTCGTTACCACCTCGTTAGGAAAGCGTTAGGAACTCGTTACCACCTCGCTATCACAAAAAAGTGTCAAATTTTAAGATTACACCTATCCTCCCTATTTTCAATAGTACACCTATAAGACCATTGTTTTCCCTTACCAAGCGGCCGCCCGAAGTGGATAGTCGCTTGGTCCTACTATTATATTAACCCATTGGCGGAATTAAATCAAACTATGCGTGACAGCAGGTTTGTCACTTCCGGCATTGTGTAGGGTGTCAAAAATGGAACGAGAACTTGGCAGCAGAATGCCACAAAAGGAATCAAAATTCTGACAAAACAGACAATAGATTTGAAGAATATATTATCTTTGCAGTCTGTTAGACTTTCTACAAAAAAGATAAACTATAAAAAACGCACCATCTATACCATACGCCACATGAGATTGGAGAAGTTGCTCTATCAAAGTTTTTCCTACATCCGCCATATACTGAGAGCCAAAAACACATTAGGGTACGGAATACATTCACCGTTCCTGTATTATCTGGTGCATTTTGTGATGTATGACGACAATGCCTACTATTGCTATGCGACCATAGAAAAAGAAAGAAGACGGTTGCTGAGTACAGACAAAATTATTGAAACAGAAGACTACGGAACAGGAGAAAGCGGCAAGAAAAAGATAAGCAGCATAGCCGAAAAATCGCTCAAAAGCAGGCAGGAGGCGCAAATGATCTTCAGAATAGCCAATGCCATAAAACCACAATACGTCATAGAATTAGGCACCAGTTTAGGAATCACGACCGCTTATTTAGCAAAAGCGGCTCCAAAGGGGCAGGTGGTTACCATAGAAGGAAGTCAGAATATAGCGAAAGAAGCCGAAAAAACATTCCGGAATCTGCACATAGACAATATCACCCAGACAATGGGAAACATTGACGAAAAACTTTCAGAAACACTACAAGGAGAGAAGACGATTGACCTGGCTTTCATAGACGCCAATCACAGCAAAGAACCCACGTTGCGTTATTTCAGACAGATTGCGAGCCATTGCACAGAAAACAGCATTGTCATCATTGACGACATCCATTCTTCTCTGGAGATGAGCGAAGCATGGACTGATATTCAGAAAGAAGACAGAGTGACCGCATGCTTGGACTGCTTCAGCATGGGAATTGTATTCTTCCGTCCCAACATCATGAAAGAAACATACTACCTGCACATATAATCTGCAACATCATGAAGATATACACCAAAACCGGCGATCGAGGCGAAACCTCTCTGATAGGAGGAAAACGAGTACCCAAAAGCGATATACGCTTGGAGAGTTATGGAACTGCAGACGAATTAAATTCCTTTATAGGTCTATTGCTTTCCAAAGTAACGAACGAGTCATATCCTTATTGCGATATTCTTTTGCATATACAAAACAAGTTATTCGGATTAGGGGCATTTCTGGCGGATCCGGCAGCCGCGACATCAGAAAAGACTGAATGGATCAGCGCAAAAGACACCCGACAGACTGAAGAATATATTGACAGACTGAGCAAGGATTTGCCCCCCATCAATGGTTTCATCCTGCCAAGCGGGAATGAGCGAGTAGCACTTTGCCACGTATGTCGCACAATCACCCGCCGATTAGAGAGAAATATGGTAAGACTATTCCAAGAAAACAGGAGTGACATGATGACATCAAAAGAAGAAGAATGCTTGCATTATGTCAATCGGCTGAGCGATTTCTTCTTTGTTTTGTCGCGACATGTGGGTCAAAATGACGGATGTAGTGTCTTTTTATGGAAAAAATAGGGCAGCCCCTTGTTTATATCACAAAAAAAAAATACCTTTGCGCGGTATTTTGAAGATATTATACCCTGTAGGCAAAAGGTAATATTATGGTTTGGACATTAGAATTAGCGTCAAAGATAGAGGATGCACCTTGGCCCGCAACTAAGGAAGAGTTGATAGATTATGCCACTCGCACGGGTGCTCCAGCAGAAGTTATAGAAAACTTGGAGGAGTTGGAAGACGAGGATGAGGTTTATGAATCGATTGAGGATGTATGGCCCGACTATCCGAGCAAGGATGACTTTTTCTTCAACGAGGACGAGTATTGATTTTTCCAAAGCAATAGGCAAACAGGTTTGCTTAGAGCGCAGGCAGAGGCATGAGAAGACGGCAAATTGCTTTATTATTCCTTTTTGTGTTTATCCAAGGGATAAAGGCTCAATTTGACCCTGCCATAGGACAATATATGTATATGCCGACAGCCTTTAATCCTGCAGCGGCAGGTGAAGGAGATTTGATGAAAGTGAGCGGTTTGCACAGAATGCAGTTTACGGGAATCAGGAATGCCCCGATGACTACTTTCTTTTCGTTTCAATCGCCATTTGTAATAGGGAAGACGAGCCATGGAGCAGGAGTCCGCTTCATGAATGACCGCTACGGTTTGTTTACCAACCAGACTCTGCATGTGACTTATGCTTACCGCCAGAAATTGGGCAAAGGTTATTTGAGTGCAGGAGTGGATTTGGGATTTGTGAGTGTAGGCTTTAAGGGGGATAGTGTGAACCTGTCGGATTTGCAGGGGTCGAGTTATCACCAGTCGGACGATGAAGTGATACCGACAGGCAAGGAAAGCGGTATGAGTTTTGATATGGGATTGGGTGTTTATTACACTACGGAGAGTTGGTATGCTGGAATATCTTATTCCCATGCGACCGTGCCAAAAATAGAATGGGGCGATTATACCACCCTCCGACTGAGGGGGACGATGTACATAACAGGAGGTTATAATTGGAAATTGAAATATGCGCCACAATGGGTACTGAAACCGAGTGTCATGCTGATGACAGACTTTGTGTCTTGGGATTGCAACGTGGCTATGATGTGCGAATACAAGGAACGATACAGATGGGGAGTATCGTACAGGATAGGGAGCAATGTGGGAATTTTGTTGGGGATTGACATTATAACAGGATTGACATTAGGATATACGTACGAGTTGCCCACAACCAAATTATTGTTGGAGAGTTATGGTTCGCATGAAGTGTATTTGGCATACGGTTTTAACATACTGAAACCTAAGCGGGCAAACAGATATAAAAGCATACGGTATTTATAATAAAATAATTACAACACAAATTATGAGACAGACAAGCAAATTAGGCAAGTTGTCGTTGTTGGCACTTATGGTACTCTTTGCAAGTTGCAATAAGCCTGCAGGAGAGTTAGTCGGTGTCGGATTGAAGGGTAATTTCAAGGAAGCGAATCCTTATGGTATGGTGTTTATCAAGCAGGGATCGTTTCTGATGGGAAGCAATACACAGACTGCATTGTTTAACCAACCTGACAACCAACTGATGGCTACCGTGAGTGCGTTTTGGATGGATGAAACGGAAATCACGAACAATGAGTACAAGCAATTTGTGTATTGGGTGCGTGACTCTATCACCTATACGACATTGATTGATGCAGGTTACACGGAGTATGCCATCACATCGGAAGACGAATATGACGATGGAGAGAATTACGCCATAAACTGGAAGAAGAAATTGCCTTGGAACAGCCAAGACGAAGATATAAAAGAAGTTTTGGCTCCGTTGTATTACGATTATGAAAGTGGCAAGTTATTCAATACAAAATTGTTGCACTATCGTTACAGTTGGGTAAACTACGATGAAGCATCGTTGGCAAATAATCGTTATGATGTAGCAAAAGGGCGTTATCCGGAGGGAGCGCACGTGCGAGTAGATACCGCATGGGTGGATGAGTTCGGAGGAATACACGATAGTACAATTGTCCGTCAGTTGACCCAACCGAGTGATTTGATTACATCCATGATTATAAATGTATATCCCGACACAATGGTTTGGGTACGTGATTTTCAATATGCCTACAATGAGCCGATGTTGCTCAAATACTTTTCCCATACAGGTTTTTCTGAATATCCTGTTGTGGGTGTAACATGGGATCAGGCATACGCATTTTGCAAGTGGCGTACAAGTTTCTTAGCCTACAACAGCGGTATAGACGCACAGGTTTATCGTCTTCCGACGGAGGCAGAATGGGAATATGCGGCACGCGGAGGAAGAAAAATGGCGACCTACCCATGGGGCGGCAATTATGCTCGCGATGCAGAAGGTTGCTTCTTAGCCAACTTCAAGCCTTACAGAGGTAGTTATATGGACGATACCGGTGTTATGACTATGCGTGTGGCTCAATTCCGCCCGAATGACTTTGGTCTGTTTGATATGGCAGGGAATGTGGCAGAGTGGACTTACTCGGCATATAACTCTTCGTCGAATGTATACGTAAGCGATTTGAACCCTCTACACCAATATATGGCACGCAAGGCAGATCCTGACGTACTCAAGAGGAAGGTTGTGAAAGGTGGAAGTTGGAAGGATATTTCATATTATCTGCAATGTGGTACTCGCACGTACGAGTACGAATATGAGAGTCGTTCTTATATAGGTTTCAGATGTGTACGTTCGTTCATTGGAGAGAGATAACTGATAACTGGCATAAATAGCAAGAAGACATTTAAGGTATAAAATCAATAAGAAAAAAATTACAATAATGGCAAACGAAAAAAAGAACGCTTTCATGCGTTGGTATGAATCTTACAGTGGTCAAAGGGCTGTTGGTATTGTGTATAACGTAGGTGCATCTGTGGTTATCATAGGTGCGTTGTTCAAAATCCTACACTGGCCGGGAGCAAGTCAGGTTTTAATGGTGGGTATGTTTACAGAAGCATTCCTATTCTTTATTGGTGTATTGGAAAAACCGCATCCCGTATATCATTGGGAAGATATGTTTCCTCAGTTATTAGGAAAAGATTGCGACCCCAAGATATTGGCCGCACATGCAAATCAAGAAAAGCCTAACTTTGTAGGAAACATTGGTGGTGCCGGTACGGGAATCGCAACATCGGATAAAAAGGGAAATGATGTTGACGTTCCTGTCATCTCAGAAGAAGACATGAAACGCCTCAAAGAGGGAATTGACAAATTAGGAACAACTGCCACTCAATTGGCGACATTAGGTCAGTTGGCAGAAAAAACGAACAGTTTGTCAGAAAAGATGGACAAGGCAGGAGAGGCTGCAGAACATTTTGCCACGACTCAAACTTCCTTGAAATCGGCTTCAGATGCATTGGGCCTGAAATACCAAGAACTAGGGCAATCATACCAAGGTATTGTAAGCGATATGGGAAATATCAGCAAACAGGTGAAAGAATACGAGAAGGGCGTTGAGGCCGTCAATACCCAACTTGGTTCTTTGAATGCAGTATATGAGTTGCAATTGAAGAATATTCAGGAACAGACCAATGTGATTAAAGCACAGACAGATAAGATTGCACAAGTAAGCGGCAGTGTGGATCAGTTGTGCAATGATGCCAACAGTGTAAAAGAGGCATCGGCTCTGTACTTAACCGCTCAACAAAAATTGGTATCGCAGATTACAGAGTTGAACCAGGTGTACGGAAATATGTTATCCGCTCTTAACTAAACCAAATGAATTAGCGTACTATGGGAGGAGCAAAAAATTGTCCGGAGACCCCGAGACAAAAGATGATTGGTATGATGTATTTGGTGCTGACGGCAATGTTGGCATTGAATGTGAGTACTGATATTTTGAGCGGCTTCAAATTGGTTGATGATAGTTTACACTCGACCATTGAGGCTTCGGAAACTCGTAATGCTACGATGTATGACGATTTCAAGTATATGTATGAGCAGAACCCTGTAAAGATGGAGGTTCCTTATGCAAATGCATTGCTATTGAAAGCCAAGTCGGATAGTTTATATAACTACATACAGGATTTCAAATACCAGATTGCCCGTTTGGCAGATGGAAAGAAGGCAGACAAGAATGCACGCGACATAGAGGGCAACAGCAACTTGGATGTTACGGGTCAGTATGCATTAGTAAATACAGACCCCGTCACGAAACTGACAAACGGTGAAACTCTTCGGCTTAACATTGAAACATACAAGAACTTCTTGAAAGGGTTAGTGGAACAAGATTCCATGATGCAGGCTTCAATAGAGAGCATGTTTGATACCCCAGAAGGCAAGAACCATGACGGAGATCCAATTTCTTGGGAGGCTTCTGTATTTGAGGGTATGCCTGTTGGTGCCTCTATAACCATTCTGACAAAATTGCAAAATGATTTACGGTCTGCCGAGGGAGAAATGGTACAGTTGCTAAAGGGACAAAGTGATGCCAGTGACTTCCGTGTAAACAGTTTGGAAGCTTTGGTTATTCCTGTGTCGAGTTATGTAATGCGTGGTGGAAAGTATCAAGCACAGATTGTATTATCTGCAGTGGATTCAACCAAAAAGCCCGTATATTATGTCGGTTCCACACAATTGAATGATGATGGAATATATGAAGTAGGCTGTGGAAGTACAGGTTCATTCAAGTATTCAGGTGAACTGCGATTGCCTAAGCATGACGGAACAGAGATACGACTGCCTTTTGAAAGTTCGTATAGCGTTGGCGAACCATCGGTTACAATATCGAATACGGACTTGAATATCATGTATCGTGATTATCAGAACAAGTTTGCAATATCAGTTCCCGGTATATCAAATGACAAGATAAGAGTAAGTGTAAAGGGAGCGACGGCTACTCAGCAAAGAGGGGGAATGTGGATTATCAAGCCCAGTGCTTCAGGCAAACAGGTTACGATTTCCGTTCAAGCTGAGTTGGATGGCCGTTGGCAGGCAATGGGAGAGCAAGTGTATCGTGTCAAAGAACTCCCCAAGCCAGGTGCTTATTTCAAAAGCGGTTCTACGGAGTATCAAGAAGGAAAAGTTGCGAGAAATGCGTTGCTGAATCCGAATGCAACGATTATAGCAAGTTATGGTCCTGAAGGACTTCTTGATTTGCCTTTCACAATTACTTCATTCCAATTGCAAACCTCAATGGGCTACACGCAATCGAAAGGTAATAAGTTTACCAAGGCTCAGATCAACCAATTATCCAAATTAAAACAAGGAGCCGTAATCAACATAGTGGACATAAGGGCGAAAGGACCAGAAGGAAAAGAAGTCCGTTTGCGCGGTATCCCATTAACCTTGAATTGATTATTATCCAAAGAACCATTGAAAAGGAATAAAACATAGACAGTATGAAAAGAATTAGTGTTTTGGCAGTCTTGTTATCTACTATTCTGACTGTGAATGCGCAGCACCCGATCAATCCATATTTCAATGAGAAGGGAGCGGTTATGCTGGAAACGGTGGAATTGAATGATGCAGCAGACACGCTGATAAGTGTATTTCACCGTCGAGATGATATTGTTTATTCACGGATAGTGTATCGTATAATTGATATGCGGTACAAACAGAATTATCAACTTTATTTCCCCGTAAGGTATGATGACCCTGAATATCGCAGTCTCTTCAAGGTGATTGTGGATGCAGTTGTAGATGGATTGCCTATATATCGCAAGGCGCAAGATAAGATTAAACCTACATTTACAGACCAGAATATCATTCCAAAGTCAGAGATTCCTACCCTATTCTTGGTTGATGATCCGATGGCAGACTATTCGGAGGATACCTGTCACTACAATGTGTCTTGCTCGGATGCGATGTTGCTGCACTATGATTCAGTGACAGATGCCATGTCGTTCCATTTCTATCCATATGAGGGTTTTGTGCGAAACCAATTGAAATACTTGATTCAAGAGGAGATATTCTTCGACAAACATACATCACGTCTTTATTCAAAGATTATCGGTATTGCTCCTATGCAATCGGACAAAATAGTATCAACTGATGATGAAGACTTGATGCGGTCAGTAAGAGAGTCTATGCTGTTTTGGATTGCCTTTGACGAGTTGCGTCCATACTTAGCAAAGCAGTATTTGATACCGCAGCAAAATGATACAAAGCGTGTCACATACGATGAGTTCTTCGCCAAAAAGTTATACACTTCATATATCATCGGTGACAGCAATATGTATGACAGAATGATTCTTTCGTACGCAAAGACCGAGGAAGAAATAAAGAAAGAGCAACAACGAATTTTCGATGAGTTACTTATCTTTGAACAAGATCTTTGGGAGTATTAATCAGAAAGAAAGCACTATAGGTAAGATTACAGAATTAGGTGTTGCACATGTGTGTTAGCACCTAATTCTTGAACGTATATAAAGGTATTACATTTCGTTTACGGTGGTCAGTGGTTGTATGAAAAAACACTATTTCCTGAATATGTATCTAACCACAACAGTGAGTATTGTATTGATGCTTTTCTTTGTGGGGATTGAGGTTGTGCTCATGTTGTCTTTACATAATTTCGTCCGTGATACAAAAGAGAACATGACCCTTACAGCCATTGTATCCGACAATGTTGATTCTACTGAAATTGCACGTGTCGGAAAAATACTGAATATCGTTCCTTTTGCCAAAGACTACTCTTTCATAGGCAAAGAAGAAGCACTTCGGCAGCATGCACAAGCCTTGGGGGAAGATCCCGTGGAATTCCTCGGATACAATCCTCTCCGTGCGTCATACGAGATACATCTAAACGCCGAGTACGTCCAGATTGACAGCATCAGAGATATAAAAAGAACCTTGACAGCGTTTCCTGCTATAGAGAAAGTGACCTATCAAGAAGATGTTTTGGATGTATTGAACAACAATATAGGCAAAATTTCAATCGTATTAGTTGCGATGGCATTGGTTCTATTATTTATAGCCATTGCGCTTATAGTGAATACTATCCGGCTTAATATTTATTCAAGGCGTTTTCTCATAAACACTATGAAATTGGTAGGAGCGACTCCATGGGTCATAAAGGCTCCCATAGTCAAGAAGAATATGGGTATCGGAGTTATAGCAAGTGCCATCGCATTAGGTTTGATTGCCATCTTGATGTGGTATTGCTATCAGTATGTCGGAATCCGGTTTTTCACATTAGATGTGCAGAATATCCTAATCGTAGTGTTTACCGTCCTTATTTTCGGCGTACTCACGACATTTTCGGCGTCTTGTTTTGCCGTAAACAAGTACATAAAAACGAGAACAGAAGATTTGTATTACGTTTAATTCAGAAGAACAGAAAACAAGGTCTAACAATACATATAATTTGTTATGAAGTATAATTTGTCCAAATTGAATATCATTCTAATTGCCATATTCTTTTCCATAATAGTTATTGGTTTTGCATTGATGTTGGGTGCACCGAGCGGTGCAGATACTTACAATCCTGATATATTTTCCGTAAGACGAATAACAGTGGGGCCGATGATATCACTGTTCGGTTTTGTCGGGATGGTGTTTGCGATACTTTACACCCCAAAAAAGTAGCCAAGATACTCAGAAAAGATTATGAATGCATTAGAAGCACTTATACTCGGTATCATACAAGGTTTGACAGAATTTCTCCCCGTAAGCAGCAGCGGCCATTTGGAGATAGGTCAGGCTTTGTTAGGGACAAGCGGAGAAGAAAATCTCACGTTTGCGATTATAGTCCATGTAGCGACTGTTCTTTCCACAATTGTTGTACTATGGAAAGAGGTTGTGGGGTTGTTGCGCGGAGATTTTTGTACGCTTCGCTGGAACCAGGAAAAGGAATATACCGCAAAGATTTTTGTGTCAATGATTCCTATATTTTTTGTCGGGGTATTCTTCAAAGACGCTGTAGAAGGACTGTTTGGTCACGGATTGTTGTTGGTAGGTATCTGTTTAATCATTACGGCAATACTATTATCCTTGAGTGAATATATCTGCAAACAAAGAGAAAAAAAGGCTGCCAACGGGGCAGAAACGGGCAGAGAGGTTACATACAAAGACGCCATCATTATCGGTTTGGCACAAGCCTGTGCCATATTGCCCGGGTTATCACGTTCCGGGACAACCATCGCCACAGGCTTGCTCTGCGGAGTAAAAAAGACGGCAGTAGCCCAGTTTTCGTTTCTGATGGTGCTGATTCCCATATTGGGAGAAGCACTGCTTGACTCCATAAAGTTTTTGCGAACCCCTGAAGCGATGACAAGTTTGCCTGTTTCATCTATGATCGCAGGTTTTCTTGCCGCCTTTGTGACTGGTTGTCTCGCCTGCCAGTTTATGCTTGGCGTTGTAAGGAAGCAGAAATTGGTGTGGTTTGCACTTTATTGTTTCGCGATGGGCTTGTTCTCTATTGTGTATAGTATTGCCTAATAAGGGATAGTAGAATGGATTTTGCAGAAGGAGAGATACTATCGTTTGACAAACCATACGGTTGGACTTCCTTTGATGTTGTGGGAAAAGTGCGTTGGATGATCTGCAACAAATTAGGGGTAAAGAAACTGAAAGTAGGGCATACTGGGACACTGGATCCCCTTGCTACAGGAGTAGTGGTGGTATGTACAGGACGGAACACAAAGAAAATAGATGAATTACAGGCGCAAGAGAAAGAGTATGTTGCGACATTGCAATTGGGTGCCACAACACCGAGTTTCGATATGGAGCATCCCATTGACAAAACATACGCCACAGGACATATTACAGAAGAACTGATCACTTCCGTTATCAAGCAATTTGAGGGGGAGATTCAACAGATCCCCCCTGTGTATTCAGCCGTAAAAGTGAACGGGAAGCGTGCCTACGCCTATGCGAGGAAAGGTGAAGAACCAGAAATCAAGTCCAAGTCGGTTACTATTAACCGGATAGACATGCTGTCGTTCAACCCAGAAAGTATGCAATTGGAACTCAGGATAGAATGTTCAAAAGGAACCTATATAAGATCATTGGCCCGAGATATGGGTCAGGCTTTAGGGACAGGAGCCTACCTCACCGCTCTGCGGCGCACCCGTTCAGGGGACTATCGGGTTGAAGACAGTTTGACCATAGAGCAATTTGAGGGACTCTTGAACTCCTGCATTGTTCCCCAAAAACAAGAAGCATTTGCAAAGACAAAGTACTGAACGGACAGTACAACAAACCGATAAAGACCAAGATATATGAAACTATCTCAATTTAAGTTTCACTTACCAGAAGAACTGATTGCCCAATATCCAGCCCGATTCAGAGATGAAGCGCAGTTGCTGATACTACACCGCAAGACGGGTGAAACAGAATTCAAAACATTCCCTGCCATGCTTGACTACTTTGGCGAGGGAGATTATTTTATTTTTAACGACACGAAAGTGTTTCCTGCACGGTTGTACGGACATAAAGAACGGACGGGAGCGAGTATAGAGGTATTTCTATTGCGTGAACTTAACCATGAGAACCGCTATTGGGATGTATTAGTAGATCCTGCCAGAAAAATCAGGATAGGCAACAAGATTTACTTTGACGAAGACAACACCATCGTTGCAGAAGTTATTGACAACACTACTTCGAGAGGTAGGACGCTGCGTTTCTTATCGGACTACGCTCCGGGAGAGTTTGAGCGGCACCTATTTGAAATAGGAGAAACGCCTCTTCCGAAGTACATCAAAAGAGACAGAGAAAATCCTGATCCGAGGGATGCGGAAGATGCCGAGCGTTACCAAACACTCTTTGCGAAGAAAGAAGGGGCTGTTGCCGCTCCTGCATCAGGGCTTCATTTTTCCAAATCAATTCTCAAGATGATGGAGATCCGCGGTATCGGTCAGGAATTTATCACTTCCCATGTAGGGTTGGGGACATTCAAATCGATTGATGTGGAAGACCTCAGCAAACACAAAATGGACTCGGAACAAATAGAAGTCAGCCCAGAGGTTGTGTCCACTATAGAGACTCTGCACGCCCAAAAGAAACGTATCTGCGCCATAGGAACAGACGTTATGCGTGCCTTGGAAGCCGTTGTAGGAACAGACGGACACATAAAGAGTTTTTCAGGTTGGACAAACAAGTTCATTGCTCCTCCATACAATTTCTCGGTTGCAAATTGCATGTTAGCGAACCTATATATGCCGCAATCCACCCAGTTGATTATGGTTGCCTCCTTTGGAGGATATGAAAACGTGATGCATGCGTACGAAGAAGCCATAAATCACGGTCTTCGTTTCGGAGATTACGGAGATGCGATGCTCATTGTGGATTAAGCACCATTTTTCTTTCAGCCTCCAGACAAAGATTTCATTCAAGACAAACGACAACAAGGTAACTTTTACATGGCACCCAAACGACCCCATCGTCCGACAAAGGACATTGCGACAGAGGAACAGCCCACCGTACATAAAACATCGGCTTTCTTTCGAGATATGATTCACAATGAACGTTTTCAGTTCGTTGTAGGCATCATAGCGATGGGTTTTGGTATATATGCTTCCGTTGCTTTCCTTTCATTTTTCTTCACAGGGAAGGCGGACTGCTCCATCTTGGAACAATCCATGGAGGACAGTCGTGCCATGAGGGGTGTTATCCAGAACTGGGCGGGACTGGAAGGAGCCCGTCTGTCCCGTTTCCTGATGAATTCCTGTTTCGGTTTTGCATCCTCCGGATTATTGTTTCTACTCATTTTCTTCGGTTTACAACTCATCCGAGCCACAGACTGCTCCAAGAAGTTGAGGGTGTTTTTACATACTCTCTTCTGGATACTGTGGGCAAGTTTCTTCTTTGGTTTCATACAAAGGGTGACCGGTGCTGACAGTTTCTTTTACTGGGGAGGACGATGCGGCTACTTAGTCAGCCAATGGTTTGTTTCTTACATTCAAGTGCTCGGCACATTATTGGTATTGTTAATGATTCTTCTTACGTTTCTGATTGCAACAAACAGCAAGACCATACCGACCCTGAAACGCATAGGGAACAAGTTCCTCCAATTATTCAAGAAACGACAAAAAGACGCCGAAACGGAAAGAGAGGGAACAGGGGATACGGAAACAGAAAAGGACAAAGAGGAAGATGGTGAGGAAGAGTTTACTATCCTTGTGAACAACGGGAGCGACGAGGCGGAAGGATTGGAGTACAGAATCTGCAACGAAGAGGGGGAAACTAATCCTGACAAAGAAGACAATGCAACAGAGGCACAGGAAGGACAGGAGACGGAAGAGGGAGAGGAACAGGGCAACGACATTGACCTGACCATACAACCCGTGGAGGGAACGGATCTAACCGAAGACGAGAATTCTCCTGATTTCTACTTGAAGAAATTAGGTCCGTACGATCCCCGCAAGGACTTGTCGGAATACAAGTTTCCGAGTCTGGGTCTGCTGAAAACTTATGAGAATGACGTGGCTCCCATCATAGACCGCGAAGAACAGAATGCCAACAAGAACCGTATTGTTGACGCATTGAAGAGTTACGGCATAGAGATAAAAAGCATCTATGCCACTGTAGGTCCGACCGTCACTCTCTATGAGATTATCCCCAAGGAAGGAATCAAGCTCTCCCGCATAAAGAGCCTTGAGGACGATATTATGATGAGTTTGGCAGCAGACGGAATACGTATTATCGCCCCCATGCCAGGGAAAGGAACCGTAGGAATAGAAGTACCAAACAAGAAACCGCAGACTGTGAGCATGCACTCCGTGATAGCCAGCAGGTTGTTTCAAGAAAACAAGAAGATGAAATTGCCTGTTGCCATAGGCAAGACCATCACGAACGAAGTGTTTATGTTCGATTTGGCAAAGACGCCTCACCTGCTGGTTGCCGGTGCGACGGGACAGGGAAAGTCGGTTGCTATAAACGCCATCATCACCTCCCTACTCTACAAAAAACATCCTGCCGAGTTGAAGTTCGTATTGATTGATCCCAAGATGGTGGAGTTCTACCCCTATAAGGCACTTATACACCACTATTTGGCAGCGGCCCCCGATGTGGAAGACAACGACATTGTCATTACGGACTGTGAGAAGGTTATCAATACGCTGAACTCATTGGTTATCGAGATGGAGAACCGCTACAAGTTGCTCATGGATGCCGGTGTAAGGAACCTGGAGGACTACAATGAGAAGTTCATCAACCGCCGTCTCAATCCCGAGAAGACGGTAGCCGACTCCCTGCACCACCGTTTTCTGCCTTACATAGTCATCATCATAGACGAATACGGAGACTTCATTATGCAGGCAGGCAAGCAAGTGGAGACTCCTATTGCGCGCATCACCCAGAAGGCTCGTGCCGTGGGTATGCATATGATTCTGGCGACACAGCGTCCGTCAGTGAACATCGTGACGGGTGTCATCAAAGCCAACATCCCGACCCGTATAGCATTGCGAACCCAATCGGTGATAGATTCGCGCACCGTTTTGGACACTAAGGGCGCAGAACACTTGATAGGAAGAGGCGATATGCTCTATGCGGGCAACAGCAACATAACCCGTATCCAGTGCGCCTTTGTAGATACACCCGAAGTGGATGCCATTGTGGAACATATACAACAGCAGCAACATTACTCCGAGCCCTACCAGTTGCCTGAGTATATCCCCGAAGGTTCGGAAGAGGCAGCACCCGGCAGCGTGGATATGAAACGCTTAGACCCTATGTTCGGCGATGTGGCCCGCTATGTCGTAAGCAAGCAAGAAGGTTCCACCTCGCGTCTGCAGCGTGCTTTTGAGATTGGTTATAACCGAGCGGGGAAACTATCCGACCAATTGGAGGCGGCAGGTATTGTGGGTCCGAACAAAGGTCCGAAAGGCCGAGACGTACTCATACAGGACTTGGGTATGCTGGAACAGAAATTGCAGGAATTGGGCATATCATAGGAACCAAGACTTTGCGAACAGAGACTAAATTCATAACAAATGACAATGACAGAGCGCAGCACTCATAATGGATTCATGGACAGTTTATTCACAGGGAAACGATACGTGTGCAAGGTATGGTGTACTGCATTGCTTTGTATTCTTCCGTTGTCTGTATCCGCGACAGCCTTGGACGTCTTTCTCACGAACATAGAGCAACGAACATTGCAATCGGATTTCACCATTACCGTTACGGAAGAGGCAGCCCAACCGATGAATTATCCGGGAACCATCGTGATGCAAGGTAACCGGTTTCTGTTGAGTATGTTTGAGACAGAGACGGCATACGACGGGAAGACCTTGTACATCTATAACGCAGCGAATGACGAACTGACCCTGACAACGCCTTCGGAGGACGAACTGACGGAAGCCAACCCGTTTCTCTATGCAAAAGCCCTCGCAGGCACATGTACGGTTACCGAACGGCCGGCGAAGGAACCGGCACAAACCATTATTGTACTTACCCCGAAAGACCAGTCGGCCGGCATTCAGAAGTTTACCTTGCGTCTCAAACGAGCGGGAGACGGGGTGGATAGAACCGTTTATCTACCTGTTTCCATAGAAATGAAGGCAGGGAAACAAGTTACCACCCTGACACTGAAACAACCCAGATACACAGAAGAGAGACCAGCGTTCCGTTTGGATTATCCTGAGGCATATCTAAATGATCTGCGCTAACTGTCACATATATACCCACAAACTACATTCCATTATGCATACACATTGTCTTATCATCGGGTCGGGTCCTGCAGGTTATACCGCAGCGATCTATGCGTCCCGTTCCAATTTGTCGCCTATTCTTGTGGAGGGACCACAAACGGGCGGTCAACTGATGATTACCACCGAGGTGGAAAATTTTCCCGGTTATCCTGATGGTGTGGAGCCATTCCAGATGATGGACGATATGCGGCGTCAGGCAGAGCGTTTCGGCACCCGGTTCGTACAGAGCATTGTTACCCGTGTTGATTTCTCCTGCTCGCCCAAGCGGGTGTATCTTGAGGACGGCACGGAGTACGAAGCCGATACCGTCATCGTTGCCACGGGAGCAAGTGCCAAGTTTCTTGGCATACAATCGGAAGAAGACTACAAGGGGCGCGGCGTATCGGCGTGCGCTACGTGCGACGGTTTTTTCTACCGCAACAAGACCGTAGCGGTAGTGGGCGGCGGCGACACTGCCTGCGAAGAAGCATCATATCTGGCAGGACTCTGCAAAAAGGTCTATATGATTGTCCGCAAGCCCTACCTGCGTGCGTCCGAGATTATGCAGCAGCGCGTACTGAACAACCCGAAGATAGAGGTTTTGTTTGAGTACAACACTCTCCGCCTGACAGGCGAACCCAAAGTACAGGGTGCCGATCTGGTCTATCGCAAAGGCGAACCCGACGAGCAGATTCACCATATTGACATCGACGGTTTCTTCCTCGCTATCGGACACAGACCCAACACAGACCTTTTTGCCGAGTATTTGAAGCGGGACAATGAAGGATATATTCTGACCGAAGGCGACTCGCCGCGTACGAACGTGGCGGGTGTGTTTGCGGCGGGAGACTGCGCAGATCCTCACTACAGACAGGCCATCGTGGCGGCAGGAAGCGGCTGCAAAGCCGCCATTGAGGCAGACCATTATCTCAAATCAAGGTAATGCGGACAGATTTTGCAGAGAACTATTTGGCGAGAGAGAAAAAAGCAGTACCTTTGCAGGTGGTTTGCACAGCCTGGTGCAGGCTCAGTAAATGTGGGAGTGTGGGAACACGACCATTATCGTTTAACAAATTATACTTATAGTTATGTATCTGACATCAGAGAAGAAGCAAGAGATTTTTGCTCAGTATGGCAAAGACGCCAAGAACACGGGTAGTGCAGAAAGCCAAATTGCCCTGTTCACATTCCGTATCCAACACTTGACCGAGCACTTGAAGAGCAACCAAAAGGACTTCGGCACAGAGCGTGCGTTGACCAAACTGGTCGGCAAGCGCCGCCGTTTGCTGGATTACCTGAAAGAGCAGGATATTGAGCGTTATCGTGCTATCATCAAAGAATTGGGTATTCGTAAGTAAAAAGAGTTCCAGTTTTCAGAAAAAGGTTATCTACAGCATAGTAGATAACCTTTCTTTTTTGCGCCTGTCCATGGGAGGAAAAGGAGTTCTCCGCCCTCTCTTTCAAGAGGAGAGACTGAGACCTATAAGGCGAATGGGGCGGATAAGACAGATAGGACAGATAGATGTAGGGTACTCGCACCAAAACCATAAGAGATATAATTCTATATACTTTTCTTTTGCCTGACCCAAAGAAAAGAAACCAAAGAAAAGTCACCGGCTGTGCGTCGGGCGTTGCCAAAAATATGGGGTCACTCGAATTTCGGCGGAGACAAAACTCGCTTCGCTCAAACAGTATCTCCGCTGACCGAAATTCCCGCTCCATTTTTGACACCCGACACAATGCCGGAAGAAACTGACCCTCTGACCCTCGCTTTGCAAACTAATTCCGCCAACGGGTTGATGACTGATAAGACTGATAAGACTGATAAGCCCGATGGGACAAATGGGACTAATAAGACAAATCGGACAGATGGGGCATAGAGGTTTTTTCCGCTTTTCGGCGGAGGGTTAGCGGTGGAGAAGAAACAGACGGAGGGCGATGCGGCCTACTGCCAAGAGGAGCAGGACGGCAGCCAAGAGCGTCGAGACCTTGTAGAAACGAGGGACATAGCGTACGGGAGGCAGCCGGACTTCGACCTGGCGAACGGAATAGACGGTATCGATATGCTGCTTGACAAGGAATCTTTCCCGAAAGAGCGTATCGCAGACAAAGACCGTATCGCCCTGCCTATGTACATAGCGAATACGTTGCACGAAGGTGCTGTCGGATGAGCAGCGCGTGCGGGATTGCAGGGAATCGCTCCGAGAGGAAGAAGAGGCTTCACGCTGAATGGCGCATGCACTCCAACTCAGCAGCACGATAGCGAGGAGTGGCAATTTCCAAATAACATTCTTCATACGGCGGCAGGACTATGAGCATATCAACCAATTTCTGTTCGGCGGTACGTGCATTGTGAAGACACTGTTTGTGTTCATTGAGTGTTCCTACCAGGATACAGCCTTTGGTATCGGCAAGGGTATTGCCTGCATGGATACGTATGGCAGTGTGTCCCGGTACAAAAGTGAGGAGAGGGAGGATTCTTCGGAACTTCGGGCTATAGGTGAGTTGGAGTTTGTACCACCCCAGCGGGATGATGCCAGCCAGTTCGAGTGTATCGCAAATTTTGCGCCCCTCGCAGAAGAGGGAACCGACAATAGCCTTTTCTGTTTGGTTGGTACGTAACAAGAGGAGTTTCATTAGAGATTAGGGGTTAGGGGGATTGTTTGATTTGTACTTATAGTCGATTCCGATCAGAGCGCCTGCAAAAGTGAGCGTTTCGCCGTAGGCAGTGAGAACAGTAGGGTCGATATATCCCATAGGCGGAAGAAAGAGTGCAACGGCGATGAGCGAAATTCCGAAACTTGTGGCAGCCAGAGCCACCACAAGTTGGAGCGTTGTCTTAGGCTGCCTCATAGTTTTGTGCAAACAAGAAGCCCCGCAACGTTTTGTACTTTGTCTGCTTGGCAAACGCTTCTTTTGCCGCAGCATATTGTACAGGGTCTGCCGTAACGGTTTTTACTTTCGCCACCGTGTTCTTGAAAGCGGTCTGCATGTTCAACATTCCAGCCGTAGGTTCCTTGGCGGAAGGGTTGCAGATGCGCGAGGTGAAATTGCTACCCGTGTCGGAACGGTGCATGAAGACGGTTGACTGATGACGGCAGATTTTGCCGGAGAGGTGATCAACGGGATCGATATAAACGACTTTTGCCATAATAAGAATTAGGGATTAGAGATTAGGGGTTAGGGGTTAGAGTTTTGCGTACTCCTGCGCCATCATATAGCCACGGAGGGTTGCATACTTGGTTTGTTTTTGGAACTCTGCGGCATAGGCTGCTTTCTGCTCCGCCGTAAGACTCTTGACGGCACTGACAGCGGAACGAAACTTGTTCTGGCGGCTCAGTTCATCGGACGAATAGGGTTTGGCGGACAGGTCGCGTTTCTCGCAGAGTTTGCCTGTACAGATGTGGCGACCACGTTTCTGGAAATAGATGTCGCTATGCCCGCAAAGTTTGCCACGCATAAACTTGACCAAGTCCATCGGAATGATTTTACTCATGATACATTTGATTTTTAGGTTAGTAATTGTGTTGATTGGTTGGAAATCGATTTCGAGTGCAAAGGTATATGGCGGAAAAAGCGCACTGTCCGTTTTTGTCCACTTTTGTCCGTTTCGTTCCGGATTTTCCGCGATTTGTCGGTTTTCTGAGCAGGATTCGGGTTTGACGGAAGAAAAAGACAGGGCGGAGAGGGCAAGGACAGGCGGGTTGAGGGGTCGGTCAGGGGTCGAACAGGGGTGCTTGAGGGGAGGTAGGAGTAAGCGACCTATATAAGAGGGAAATATTAGAGATTAGAGATTAGAGATTAGAGATTAGAGAAAAAAGAATCAAGCAAAAGGATTTTGCCTATTCCAGAAAATAGTACTTTTTTTTTGGCATACAGAACAAAAAAAGAACCCATATACATAACAAAAATGGACTAATAGACTATCATTTATATCCATTCAGAACTATCATTATGACTACTTCCACCCAACAGAAACAGGAACTCTTCAAGACCATCTGGGCGATAGCCAACGAACTGCGCGGTTCGGTGGACGGCTGGGATTTCAAGCAGTATGTGCTTGGCATGCTCTTCTACCGCTATATCTCGGAAAACATCACCGCCTATATCAACCGCCTGCAACACGAGGCGGGGCTGACGGACTTCGATTATGCCGCTTTCAGCGACGAGGACGCCCTCGAAGCCAAAGAAGACATCGTGCGCGAGAAAGGTTTCTTTATCCTGCCGAGCCAACTGTTCTGCAATGTGCGCCGCCGGGCAAAAGAGGATACCAACCTCAACGAGACCCTCTCAGCGGTGTTTGCGGCAATAGAGCAGTCGGCGGTCGGCACCGCCAGTGAGGACGATATGCGGGGGCTGTTCGAGGACTTGGATGTCAATTCCTCCAAACTCGGCAACACCGTACAGAAGCGCAACGAGCGCCTCTGTAAGATACTCAACGCGATAGGGGATATGGATCTGATGACCTCCCCCGACCCCTCCACAGGAGGGGAGGATAATAAGATCAATGGGACTAATTGGGCTAATGAGACCAATACGCCCGCCGGGGGCTCCGGCTATTCCTCCCATCTCATCGATGCCTTCGGCGATGCGTATGAGTATCTGATGACCATGTATGCCGGCAATGCCGGCAAGAGCGGCGGCGAGTTCTTCACCCCGCAGGAGGTCTCGCGCCTGCTGGCGCTCATCGCCACCGACGGCAAACAGCAGGTACAAAAGGTATATGACCCCGCTTGCGGCTCGGGCTCACTGTTGCTGCAAGTATGCAAGGTATTAGGCAGGGACAATGTGCGGCAGGGTTTCTTCGGGCAGGAAATCAACCGCACCACCTACAACCTATGCCGTATCAACATGTTTCTCCACGACATCAACTACGAGAAGTTCGACATCGCCCTCGGCGACACCCTTGAGGAACCGAAGCACTGGGACGACCAGCCGTTTGATGTCATCGTCTCCAACCCGCCGTACTCCATCCGTTGGGCGGGCGACGGCAACCCGCTCCTTATCAACGACGAACGTTTCTCGCCCGCAGGCGTACTGGCTCCCAAGAGCAAAGCGGACCTCGCCTTTACCATGCATATCCTCCATTGGCTCAGCAGCAGCGGCACGGCGGCTATCGTCGAGTTCCCGGGTGTGCTGTACCGCGGCGGAGCGGAACAGAAGATACGCCGCTACCTGATAGACAACAATTTTGTGGACTGCGTGATACAACTGCCGCAGAACCTCTTTTTCGGCGTGGGCATCGCCACTTGTATCATTGTCTTGAAGAAGAACAAACAGGAGAACAAGACCCTCTTTATTGACGCAAGCGCGGAGTTTATACACGAGGGCAACAAGAACAAACTGACCGAAGAGAATATACAGAAGATACTCGGCGAGTACCGCGAGCGCGGGGAGGTGGCGCATTTCTCGGCGTATGTGGACAATGCCCGCGTGGCGGATATATATGGCACACCACAGGCAGCGGCAAGACGCTGACCAGTTTCAAGACCGCACAACTGGCAAGCCGCATGGAGGGCGTGGACAAAGTGCTATTTGTGGTGGACAGAAAAGACCTCGACTACCAGACGATGCTGGAGTACGACCGCTTCGAGAAAGGGGCTGCCAACACCACCAAAGACACTACGGAACTGAAACGCCGCCTCGAGAACCCCGACAGCCGTATACTCATCACCACGATACAGAAACTGAGTATTTTTGTCAACAAGACTCCGCAGCACCCCGTCTATGACCGGCACGTGGTGCTCATCTTCGACGAGTGCCACCACAGCCAGTTCGGCGAGATGCACGCTGCTATCGTCCGCCGCTTCAAGCGGTATCATATCTTCGGTTTTACGGGGACGCCGATATTTGCGGAGAATGCCTCGAAAGGGGCTAGGATATCTAGTTATCCTAGGGATTCTAGGGATTATAGTCCTCTTTTTCCCACTACTGCCCAGGCGTTTGGCGACCGGCTGCATGTCTATACTATCGTCGATGCCATACGCGACCACAATGTGCTGCCGTTCCTGGTCAGTTATGTCTCCACCATGAAAGCCGAGGAGAACATCAGCGACGAGGAGGTACCCAGTATCGACCGCGAGAAAGCCCTGATGTCGCCCGTGCGTATCCGCAAGATTGTGGAATATGTCCTCGAGCACTACGACCAGAAGACCAAACGCAACAGCGTCTATACGCTGAAAGACAAACGCCGCCAGGGCTTCAACTCTATTTTCTGCTGCGCCTCCGTACCTGCTGCCAAAGCCTACTACGAGGCATTCAAAGCCGCACAAGCCAATATCCCCGAGAGCAAACGCCTCAAGATAGCCACCATCTTCTCCTACGCCGCCAACGAGGATATAGAAAATCTAGATTTCCTATATCCTCTAGATAATCTAGTTCCCCTAGGCTCCCGCGAGTTCCTCGAATCTGCCATTGCCGACTACAATGCGATGTTCTCCATGCGCTTCGATACCTCCGCCGAGGGCTTCCAAGGCTACTACAAAGATGTCAGCCGGCGAATGAAAGACCGCGAACTTGATATGCTCATCGTGGTGAATATGTTCCTCACGGGCTTCGATGCCACCACGCTCAACACGCTGTGGGTGGACAAAAACCTGCGCTCCCACGGCTTGATACAAGCCTACAGCTGCACCAACCGCATACTCAACAGTATCAAGACCTTCGGCAACATCGTCTGCTTCCGCAATCTTGAGAAAGCCACCAACGATGCCATCTCGCTCTTCGGCGACAGGGAGGCGGGCGGACTGATACTGCTCCGCAGTTTCAACGACTACTACCTCGGCTACGACGAGACCAAGGACAACGGCGAGACGGTACACCATGCGGGCTATGTGGACGCCGTGGCGAACCTGTGCAAGGACTTTCCGCATGCGGAGATACTCCACATGGGAGAGGAACAGCAGCGGGCGTTTATCAAGGCGTTCGGTGCCTTGCTGCGGGCGCAGAACGTACTGAACGCTTTCGACCAATTCCGCGGACAGGAAATCATCTTGTCGCAGGATATGCAGGACTACAAGTCGTATTACCTCGACCTGCGCGATCAATACCGACCGAAAAAAGGGAAAACGGACATCAACGACGACCTTGTCTTTGAGATGGAACTCATCAAACAGGTGGAAATCAATATCGACTATATCCTGATGATGGTCAGCCGCTTGCACGACGAGCATGTCGGCAATGCCGAGATACGTCTGCGCTTGGAGAAAACCATCACCTCATCGCCCGACCTGCGTCCGAAACGCGAACTCATCGAGCAGTTTATCGACTCGCTCACCCCCGATAGCGATGTCCACGGCGAGTGGGATGCTTTTGTGCGCGAGCAGCAGGCAAAGCAGTTGGAGCAGATTATCGAAGAGGAGCACTTGCGCCCCGAGGAGACGCGGCGTTTTATGACCCGTGCTTTTCAGGAGGGACAGGTGCAGGAGATGGGCACCGAGGTAAGCCGTATCCTGCCGCCCATGCCGCTCTTCTCCAAAGACAAAGAGCGCAGCCGCAAAAAAGAGACCGTACTCGGCAAACTCAAAGCCTTCTTCACCCGCTTCTTCGACATCAGCAACGGAAACTTCGAGGCATAAAAACAGGACAGCCCTTTACCAGTCAATGGGTGTTTTGCCGTGGGCGACAAGATAGTTGTTGGCAGCAGAGAAATGGCGGCAACCGAAGAAACCTTTGGAAGCCGAAAGAGGAGAAGGGTGAGCCGCCTTGAGAATCAAATGTTTTTTTGGTGAGACAAACGCCGCCTTGCGCTGAGCATAACTGCCCCAAAGCATAAAGACAAGGTTTTCCCGTTGCTCCGCCAAGGCTCTGATAGCGGCATCGGTAAACTCTTCCCAGCCTTTGTTCTGGTGACTCCCAGCAAGATGCGCTTCCACCGTCAATGTTGCATTAAGCAACAAGACCCCCTGCTCCGCCCAACGTTGCAAGTTGCCGGAAGGAGGTATCGATTTGCCCAAATCGGCTTGCAGTTCCTTATAGATATTTCTTAATGAGGGCGGTATCTGCACCCCGTCAGGCACAGAGAAACTCAATCCACAGGCTTGTCCCTGCTCATGGTAGGGGTCTTGACCAATGATAACCACCTTGACCTGATCGAACGGGCAACTATCGAAAGCATTGAAAATAAGGCGTGCAGGCGGATAGACCACACGTGAATGGTACTCCTGGCGAACATAGGAGGTGAGGAGTTCGAAATAGGGCTTGTCAAATTCCGGTTGCAACACCTTGTGCCAACTCGGATCTATCCGTACCTGCATTGCTTATTTTGTTTTCAGATTATTACATCACAATGTTTACAATCCTGCCGGGGACGACGATGACCTTTTTCGGGGTGGTGCCGGCAAGTTGTTTGGCTGTTTGCGGGTCGGCGAGGACGATGCGTTCCACCTCCTCACGCGGGGTGTCTTTGGCAACCTCTATCGTGAAACGCACTTTGCCGTTGAACTGTACGGGGTATTTCTGCGTGTTCTCCACCAGGTACGCCTCGTTGCACTTCGGCCACTCGGCATCGCAGACGGTGGTCTCATGCCCGCAGCGGTGCCAAGCCTCCTCGGCGATATGCGGTGCATACGGTGCCAGCAGTACGGCAAAGACCTCCAGCACCGCACGTTTGTTGCATTTGAGTGCCTGCAACTCGTTCTGCGCAATCATAAAAGCGGGGATAGACGTGTTGAACGAGAAGTTCTCTATATCCCACGTAATTTTCTTTATCAGTTTGTGCAAAGAGCGCAGTTCGTCTGCCGTGGGTGCCTCGTCGGAGAGCGTCTCGTACATATTCCACAGGCGTTTCAGGAAACGGTGTACACCGTCGATGCCGTTGGTATCCCACGGCTTGGACATCTCCAGCGGACCGAGGAACATCTCATACAGACGGAGAGTGTCGGCACCGAACTTAGCCACTACATCATCGGGATTCACTACATTGAACATTGATTTCGACATCTTCTCTATCGCCCAACCGCAGATATACTGTTTCTCGGTGGGTTCGCCCATATAAGGGTTGTCGGTGTCGGTGGTGCCGTCGCTATAGACGAACTCGGCATCTTTGAAGTCGGGCATCCAGTCGCGGAAAGCATCCACGTCTAATACATCGTTGTGTACGATGTTGACATTCACATGGATAGGCTGCACCTTGCCCTTATATTCAGGGTTGTTGATTAGGTTGTAACTGATATAGAGGTTGCCGGTTGCGCCCTCCCCGATATAGCGGTAAACGAAGTTTGACCGCCCTTGGATCATACCCTGGTTGATAAGTTTCTTGAACGGCTCGTCCTCGCATATATACCCGAGGTCGAAGAGGAACTTGTTCCAGAAACGGCTGTATATAAGGTGTCCCGTAGCGTGCTCGCTGCCGCCGAGATAGAGATCCACCTGCCGCCAGTAGTTGTTGGCTTCGTGTCCTACGAGGGCTTGGTCGTTGTGGTTGTCCATATAGCGGAGGTAGTATGCCGACGAACCGGCAAAACCGGGCATGGTGCATAGTTCGAGCGGGAAGACGGTCTTGTCGTCAATGAGCGACTTGTCCACCACCTTGCGGTTCGCCTCATCCCATGCCCAGCATTGTGCGTTGCCCAACGGCGGTTCGCCCGTGCTGGTCGGCTTGAAGTCGCTGACCTCCGGCAGGCACAGGGGCAGGGCATCCTCGGGGAGTGTGTAGGGCATGCCGTGCTTGTAGTAGATAGGGAACGGCTCGCCCCAGTAACGCTGGCGGCTGAAGACCGCATCACGCAGACGGTAGTTCACTTTCACGCGCCCGATGCCCGTGTTGGTGATGTACTCTTTCATTTTCGCAATCGCCTCTTTCACCTGCAAACCGTTCAGGAAACCCGAGTTGATCATCACGCCCTCTTTGGCGTCGAAACTCTGTTCGCTCACGTCCGCACCCTCAATCAGAGGCACGATGGGCAGGTTGAAATGCTTGGCAAAGGCGTAGTCGCGGCTGTCGTGTGCGGGTACCGCCATAATGGCTCCCGTGCCGTAACCGGCAAGTACATAGTCGCTTATATAGATAGATATCTCCGCATTGGTGAGCGGGTTGATGGCGTAACTACCCGTGAACACGCCTGTTACACGGCGGTCGGCGATACGCTCGCGCTCCGTGCGGTGTTTCACCATATCGAGGTAAGCGTCCACTTCGGCTTGCTGCTCGGGCGTAACCACACGGCTGACGTACTCGCTTTCGGGTGCCAGAACCATAAACGTAACGCCGAAGACGGTGTCGGCGCGGGTGGTGAAGATAGTGAACGGCTCGTCTTGCCCTTTGATGGCAAACTGCATCTCCGCCCCCTCGCTGCGTCCTATCCAGTTGCGCTGCGTCTCCTTCAGGCTGTCCGTCCAGTCGATACGGTCAAGCCCCTCCAGCAGGCGCGGTGCGTAGGCACTGACGCGCAGGTTCCATTGGCGCATCACACGCTGCTCCACAGGGTAACCGCCGCGCACGCTCAGGCCTTCGCTGACCTCGTCGTTGGCCAGCACGCACCCCAAGGCGGGGCACCAGTTCACTTTGGTGTCGGCGAGGTAGGCGATACGGTATTGCATCAGCCGTTCCTGCTGTTCCTGCTCGCTGAGGCTGCTCCATGTGGGGTCTTCCGCCTCCCATTTGGCGACTAACTTGCTGATAGGCTGTGCTTTCTGCAAGGCGGTGTCGTAGTACGAGTGGAACATCTGAACGAATGCCCATTGCGTCCAGCGGTAGAACGACGGGTCGCAGGTCTTGATTTCGCGATCCCAGTCGTAGCAGAAACCGATCTTGCGCAACTGCTCCACATAGTGGGCGATGTTCGCCATAGTGGTCTTCTCGGGGTGCTGCCCGGTCTGAATGGCATATTGCTCGGCAGGCAGTCCGTACGAGTCGAAGCCCATCGGGTGCAGCACGTTGAAGCCTTGCAGACGTTTGTAGCGGCTGTAGATGTCGCTGGCGATATAGCCCAGCGGGTGCCCCACATGCAGCCCCGCCCCGCTCGGGTAGGGGAACATATCCAGCACGTAGTAGTGCGGTTTGGTGCTATGGTTGCTTACTCGGTACGTGCCGGCTTTTTCCCATTCAGCCTGCCACTTCTTTTCAATCTCCGTAAAATTGTATTCCATATATTCCGTGTAAATTATTATTCCGTTAGGTCTCCATTTAAGAGAAACTTTTTGTCTCCATTAAAGCCCATTAAAGGACCATTAAAACATTATTCAATCATTCTCTTCGTTGTATAGATGTACCGGTTTCATGTCTTTGTCCACAAGATAACATTCGTTGTATTCTGTGTCATACATCCAACGTTCTCCGATTATCGGACTGGTACCGAAATTTATCAATAGACCTATTGGTTTGTGTGTCAGTCGCAGATAATTGCATAGTTGTATGCGGTGCTCGGCTCCCAACTTGGATACTGATTTGAGTTCCACTATGACCTTATCATCAACCAACATATCCAGTCGAAAGGTCTTTCTCAGTTTCAAGCCCTTATAAAATACAGGCACATCCCTCTCCAATGTGTAGTCAATTCCTTTCTCTTGCAGTTCCACAGCCATCGCTTCTTGGTAAATGGACTCTAACAATCCATATCCCAAATTCCGATACACCTCCATTGCTGCTCCTATAACCTTATAAACCAACTCCTTGTCTGTCATATACCAAGTTTTGCAGTGATTGTTTATTAGTTTGTCGTTTGTATGCACAGCCTTTTTAATGGTTCTTTAATGGTCTTTAATGGAGCAAAGTGATACCATACCTACATTCGTTTGTATATGGAGCGGGGGAGGTGCTTCATTATCCAATGGAGGATAGACCAGCGTTTTGTTACGATGGCAACTGCTTTTTTCTTCGCAATAGCCGTCATTATTTGCACCGCAACTTTCTCCACCGGCATCACCCAAAACAAGCTTTCCCCTTTTGCCATACGTGTATTGACCAATCCCGGACGGATATCCGTAACCACTATCGGCAGTTTGCTTTTGAAGGCTTTCTTGCACAACGCCTCCGTATAGTTTATTTGGAACGCCTTGGAGGCAGAATAAGCGGGTGCCATTGGTTCACCCCGAAGACCACCACAAGAACTGATGACAGTCAAGTGACCGTACTGCTGTTCTTCGAACTGCTTATAGATGAAGTCAGCAAAGAACGTCCAGCCAATCACGTTGATGTCCAATGTCGGTCGCTCTATGGCAAAATCCAAGTCAGGGTTCAAATCTCCTACTCCCGAACAAAGGATAGCCAAGTCTATGGGAGACGCAAAGACTTGCGTAAGGAGAGCCTGCGAACCCTCAAGGTCAGCCACATCACATGGAGCGACTTGGATATTGGAGTTTGTATGCGCCAATTCCTGCAATAGGGGCATACGACGGGCTACTGCTATTACTTCGTTGCCTAATGAGGCATACCGAAGGGATAGTTCTTTTCCGATACCCGAACTTGCTCCTATGATTAGTACTCTCATATCTTAGTTTATTCTATCTTATAGTTTAATTTTGTTTATTATAAATGGGCTTGCACAGGGTTGCCTATCCCTTGCTCATCCCTTGCGTATCCCTTGCTGTTTGACACGACTTTTTAACGGACTTTCACGGAGTTTATCGAACGTATCTTTCGACAAATCTTTCTCTTGAATTTTGTAAATTGTGTCTAAAAATTATATTCGTCTATCAGTTTATTCCAACGCGTTTTGTGTACGGTTTGCAATTCTGCATCTTGCTCTACAATTTGACTATATGTAGAAACAAAACTTTCTAGGTTGGAAATAAGACGTAGGTAGTATTTTATGGTAGGCAGTAAGCCATTGATTATAACTTGGCAGCCATGTGTTTTGCTGATATTATGTACAATATCATTTATTTCAAGATTATCTTCCTCTTTGATACCATCAACAGATAAGATATAATACCTTTGTGGATTCCATTTATAAACTTTCTCTTCGACAACTCGCACAATTTGGCAATCAATTTTCTTATCTAACTTAATTTCTATAGCCTCAAAAAGATTACCACCTCTTTTATATATTTCAATATCACCAGAAGCCTTATTAGTTCTATCACATGCCGTTAGGCTTGACAATGGTGCCAACTCACAGTCTTCATATCGTTTCATTTCTTGAATCAAAGAACTATATATCGCATAAAAAGCCAATACTGGCAATTTCGCCCCATTATGTGTGCCGTAATGAGTAAGAAAATGTTTTTCTAAGGCTTCCATTATCTTTTCTATAGTTAAAGATTCTGGATGTTGAAGAGGTATAATAGTTATTTTGTTACTCGCAGCAACTTGAATTACTTTGTTGAGCAAAATTCGTAGCATATTTAGTGCTGCCATAGGATTGTTCTCTACATAATCCAAAGAATTCAAGAATGGGATCTTGACTTTCTTTGGAATTTTTCCATTATAATTAGAGTCGTAAGGATAGGGCTGCTCTAAACTTCTCGTTAGCCAACCACTTTCAGCCATCGCAGGAAGTTTCATCTTCTTCAAAACTGGTGTAACGTTTGCAGTATCAAATGAACGTCCCGAAAAACCACCTTCTATTTGAGCCTGATGTTTCCTGACATCTTGCGTGGGATGAAGATATTTGTAATATAGCAGGGTTGTAAGTACAGTATATACAGCCTTTTGTGTTTCACAAAACTGACCGATTATACACAAATTATCTTTTACTGTATTTGGAACGTTCTTTATATCAGTAACAGATTTCGAGTTGTTGATTATTTGTTCTAACGTTTTCATATGGTGTAGTATTAGTATTAAAACATTGTCTACAAATAGACTTTGCAAGTTCTGTTATCATAGGGACAACCACAGAGTTTCCACATTGTCTATAAGCATTTCCTTTATTCTTATCAATCTTAAAATTCTCAGGATAGCCCATAAGACGATAACATTCCTTAATAGTTAGTTTTCTAACAACATCTTTTTCGGGAATATAAATCCAAAACCTACCGCTTGTTTCTTGAGAAGGTAAAGTCGGATGTATTCCATTAATGGAATATATCCTATTAGGCTGTCTATGACAACGAGATAAATACTCGGTATTGGGTTTTACTCCTTTTGTCCATATGCCTTTATTACGATAGCCTACAAAAATAAGTCCCGTTGGTTGTTGATGAACATATTTCGCATCCAATAATGTGTACGTATCTTTTTCCAAATACTCAAAATCTCCTGTTTTATCCAAAAAATCTCGTAGTACTCGCCTTTGGGTTTGCTGCAAATCATCAAAATTGAAAGTAACCCCAAGAGTTCCGACTATGATAATTCGTTCTCGACATTGAGCCACTCCGAATTTTGTAGAATCTAGAACTTTGTATGAGACATTGTAACCTAATTCCTGTAATGTAGAAATTATTACACGAAATGTACGTTTTTTGTCGTGATTGATGAGATGTTTGACATTTTCTAAAACAACAACTTTAGGATGCTTTTCTTTAATGATACGACATACATCAAAGAAAAGCGTTCCACGGGTATCATTGAATCCCATTTTCTTCCCACAGATACTAAAAGGTTGGCAAGGAAAGCCTGCACATAAAATATCAAAGTCGGGAATACTTTTCTCATCAATCTGAGTAATATCTCCAGCGGGTATATCTCCATAATTTTGTTGATATACTTTTTGGCAGGCTTCATTGAACTCAGAACTAAAAACGCATTTACATCCCGCATTTTCAAAACCGAGTCTAAATCCCCCTATTCCTGCGAATAAGTCAATAAATCGAATTTTTTGTTCCATTAATAGTTTATCAACTCCTTTCCCACAATTAATTACACCAACTTCTTCACCTGCTCATACACGTTTTGGGCGGTGAAGCCGAGTTTCTCGTCGAGGACTTTGTACGGCGCCGAAAATCCGAAACTGTTCAGTCCCCATATAGTGCCGTTCTCGCCGACCAGTCCTTCCAGCGTGCAGGGCAGACCTGCCGTCATACCGAAGCGCACCACACCTTTGGGCAGCACCTCGTCCTGGTACTCCTGCGGCTGCTGGCGGAACAAGCCCTCACTCGGCACGCTCACCACCTGCAGGCGGATACCCTCCGCACGCAGCAGTTCGGCACCTGCCATCAGCGTCGATACCTCCGAGCCGCTTGCCAGCATCACCACTTGCGGGTTCTCGTCCTTGCTGACGATATATGCTCCTTTGCGGAAACCGTCCAGACACGTGTTCGGCACGGGCGCGATGTCCTGCCGCGAGAGTATCAGTGCCGTCGGGGTGGCGGTGTTCTCCATCGCCAGACGCCATGCCATCGTGGTCTCTTCGGCGTCCGCAGGGCGCAGCACGAGCATCGACGGCTGTCCGTGGTGGTTATGCAGTTTCTCCATCAGGCGTATCTGCGCCTCCTGCTCCACGGGTTCGTGCGTCGGACCGTCCTCGCCCACGCGGAAAGCGTCGTGGCTCCAGATAAATTTCACCGGTATCTCCATCAGCGCCGCCATACGCACGGCGGGTTTCATATAGTCGCTGAATACAAAGAACGTGCCGCACGCGGGGATGATACCGCCGTGGAGTGCCATACCTATGCATACGCACGCCATCGTCATCTCGCTCACGCCGGCTTGCAGGAACTGCCCCGTGAAGTCGCCTCGGCGGATAGCGTGGGTCTTCTTCAGGAAACCATCAGTCTTGTCCGAGTTGCTCAGGTCGGCGGACGATACAATCATATTGCCCACATGCTCTGCCAAGTAGCCGAGTACGGTAGCCGAAGCGTTGCGGGTGGCGGCACCCTGTTTCTGTACAATCTCGCTCCAATCGATACAGAGCGTCTCGCCGCTCATGAATGTCTCGTACTCGTTGGCAGCCAGCGGGTTAGCCTGTTTCCATTCGTAGTATTTCTCGTAGCGTTGGTTGGCTGTCTCGCGCAGTTGCGCAGCACGCCGGTCGTATAGTTCTTGCACCTCGGGGAAGATCGCAAACGGGTTCTCGGGGTCGCCGCCCAGGTGCTTGACGGTCGCTTCAAACGATGCGCCCGACTTGCTCAACGGCTGCCCGTGGGTCGAACATTTGCCTTCGAAACTCTGCCCGTCGGCGGTAACGCAACCCTTGCCCATCGTGGTGTGCCCGATAATCAGACTCGGGCGTTTCTTCTCCTCTTTCGCACGCACTAATGCCTCGCGTATCGCGTCGGGGTCATTGCCCGGTATCTCCTGTACAAACCAGCCCCACGCCTCGTATTTGGCTGCCACGTCCTCGTTGGTTACGTCGCGGCAGTCGGTCGAGAGTTGCACCTCATTCGAGTCGTAGAACATTATCAGGTTGTCCAATCCGAGGAACCCCGCCATACGTCCTGCGCCCTGCGAAATCTCTTCCTGCACGCCGCCATCCGAGATAAACGCATAAATGGTCGGGTTGTGGATAGCCCCGTAGCGGGCGTTGAACCACTTCGCCGCAATCGCTGCACCTACGGCAAACGTATGCCCCTGTCCGAGGGGACCCGATGTGTTCTCAATACCGTGTTCGATGTCGCGCTCGGGGTGTCCGGGTACGACGCTGCCCCACTGGCGGAGCGTCTGCAGGTCTGCCAATGTGTACTTGCCCGCTAAGCAGAGTTGGCTGTAGAGCATCGGTGCCATATGTCCGGGGTCGAGGAAGAAACGGTCTCTTGCCTCCCATGCGGGGTTCTCGGGGTCGTATTCGAGAAACTCAGAATAGAGCACGTTGATAAAATCCGCGCCACCCATAGCCCCGCCGGGGTGTCCGCTTTTTGCTTTTTCTACAGCCGCCGCAGCCAGGATACGAATGTTATCCGCTGCCCGATTCATAAGTTTGGTAGTATTCATGATGATATTTTATGTAAGTTAACTGCGTGTGAAGCACTGTGTGTAAGCCATTTCATGTAGACCATTTTTCATGTAGACCACGGCGTGTATGGCATGATATATGGGTCACGTTGTGTGCATTACTTTGTGTTTATTATTTGTTTTCTGTTTATTTCCAGTTTCTTTTCAGTTTGTTTGTGCCTGCTTATTTTCATCGGCAGGATCCCGATCTATTGTTATTTATCGAACGGGGCATTATCTGCCAGTCAGAAAATCCAACCTAGGTAATAGTTGATACCAAAGTTCGTATCTTGCCGATAGCCATAGCCAGGGATGTAGTATGCCGCCAGTTTGTCTTCGTTTCTCGTCATCAAAATCTTGAGGCGGACATACCACCCCATGTGGAAACTTTTATACACTTTGACTTGTACGCCTGCCACTACTTCTCCCCAAACATCGCAACGCAATCGGGCAGGATAATCAATTCGTTGTTCTCCCTGCCAATAGGAGTGAGGCAGATATAGCCGATCGGTTGTATGCTGCTGCACTGCCGTTCCGACTCGTAATCCGACAAACAATTTATTATCATTATTTCCTTTCCGCAATGCACTTATGTCAAGTCCGATTCTGCCAAAACCACCCAAACCGAAGAAATGCCCTCTTCCTGTTGTTGCCTCAGCCTGTGCGTATCCAAATTCCAAAGCAGGATAGAACTTATGGCAAAGATCCGCACTCATCATCACCTCATAACTCTGCACACAGCCTTTGCTCATTGCGGCTTCCAACACGGGAGTCGCCAAATCCACCTTAAGATTGAAACCATTCCATACGGCAGAATCTTGCTGCTCGCAACAAGCGAACAAAGACACGCATAACAACAGCCCTATCAGAGACAGCCTTTTCATTACGGTTTCAATACAAAATACAGGCGCACATTATCCTGACTCACATTCTCCACTTGGGCATTGAGTATCTCTACCCTGTCGACCAAATCTCCGCTACAAGTGATACTGTCAATCGTATAATAAACGAAACAACCACACGCCAAGGATATGAATCGAGGCATATTTTGGTGGTATATACACAAATGTTCTTCGCCGGAGGCATTGACAGAAAGGACATATTCGGTACACGTGGTATCCACGCGCAAGGGAAGACTCAAAGAAGTCACTTTCTTTTGGTTATTCAACCAAAGAGAGTCCTGCCCCCTACCCCATACACTCAGACTATCCAACGCTTCCAAGCGAACCGTATCATTGGAAGCGGAAACTGAATCAACCTGCAGCAGGACAGCAAGCCTTGCCGAATATTCCAAACGGCACTCTTTGTCAACCGTACAACCCGTCAGCAAGAGGAATACACCACAAACCACAAACAAGCACTTGCCCACTGCCCTCATAACACGCATTACATGATAGTCCGTACTTCCTCTTTAAGCATTGCCAACGCACGCTGCGTCGGTGTCTCTCCATTCATCGAATATGAAGTGACCAACAACTTCGCCATAGGCATGGCATCATCGGACGCAGCAAACTGCTGTGCACATGTATTCACAAAACGCAGCATCTCTTCCTTCGCAAAAACGATACTTGCCCATACCTCGTCACCAATATAAATCTGTTGAGACAAGTTGTGGTCGAATTCATTGCGAACAATCTGCAGGAGTTGCTGCTGCAACTGCCGGCAGTTGATACCATTGAGATCCAAGCGGAGCAACATACGGCTCGGGTCAAGGCGTTCCAAATACAACGTAAACCGTTCATACGCCTGTAGCCGCACGGCAGATACCACCTTCTGCGATTGTTTTCGCAACTCAAAGTTGCGGCGCGCATCTTCGTTCTTCATTTGTTTCTCCGTGGCAAGCCACGATGCCAAGAGCACCACCAACGACGGCAATATATACTTCAAGACTTCCAACATCAGATTATCACTTAAACATTCAACCGAGACAAAGATACAACATACTTTTCATATACTCAAAAAGAAAGGCTCACTTTACGAACATAAAATGAGCCTTTTCCTGACAGGATACCGTTTTGGGGCTATTTAATCCACTCAAAGCCCGTGTACGGGCGCAATGCCTCAGGGATATGAATACCTTCTTCCGTTTGGTTATTCTCCAAGATAGCAGCCACAATACGGGGCAATGCCAGGGCAGAACCATTCAAAGTATGGCAGAGTGTCACTTTCTTATCATCGGCACGACGATAGCGGCAATGCAGACGGTTGGCTTGATAGGTATCGAAATTTGAGGTGGACGAAACCTCCAACCAACGGTGTTGCGCTTCGGAATAGACTTCGAAATCATAGCACAATGCTGCCGTGAAAGACATATCACCACCACACAAGCGCAGGACACGATAGGGAAGTTCCAATTTCTTCAACAGTCCCTCTACATGATCGAGCATCTCATGGTGACTTTTGTCGCTGTGTTCGGGCGTATCAATGCGTACAATTTCAATCTTACTAAACTCGTGGAGTCGATTAAGACCACGTACATCACGTCCATAGGAGCCTGCTTCACGCCGGAAGCACTCCGTGTAAGCACAATTCTTGATTGGCAATTCTTTCTCATCAATGATAACATCACGATAGAGATTCGTCACAGGCACTTCGGCAGTAGGAATCAGATAGAGGTCGTCCACCTCGCAATGATACATCTGTCCCTCCTTGTCGGGGAGTTGCCCTGTTCCATAGCCGGAAGCAGCATTCACAACCGCAGGCGGCATAATCTCAATGTATCCAGCCTTATTTGCTTCCGCCAAGAAGAAATTGATCAGAGCACGCTGCAACTGAGCACCTTTTCCAGTGTAAACAGGAAATCCTGCGCCCGATATTTTAACGCCCAAATCAAAGTCAATCAGTCCGTATTTCTTGGCAAGTTCCCAATGAGGCAATTTTTCGCTATCCGCAATACGTTCGGCTGCTATTTGTTCATCCACATCGGAACGCCAATCTTTCAACAAGACCCCATTCTTTTGTTCTATAGCCTCCAACATGGGTTGATTCGGCCAATTACCCATTCGCACTGCTAAATTGTCTTCCGCAGATACCCCATTCGGAACGATGTCATAAGGAACATTCGGGATAGTAAGCAAGAGTTGAGTTAGCAGTTCCGACACGGATGACATAAGACAATCGTACTGAGCGATACGTTCTTTCAAATCACCAGTTGTTTTTTTCGCAGTTTCCGCCTCCATCGTTTTCCCTTGCGCCAAGAGAGCCCCGATGGTTTTGGAGATTTTGTTCATTTCTGCGGCTGCAAGGTCTTTCTGCTGTTGCGCCTCCTTGCGTTGCCGGTCCAAAGAAAGGACTTTCTCCACAGCCTCCTCCGCGCCGGAGAAATGTTTTTTATTCAATCCGGCAATAACGGCGGACTTATTGTCATAGATTTGCTTAAGTGTGAGCATAATAGAAAGAATTAAGAGTCTCTAACCCAAAAATCTCCCGTTGCTCGGATGGTTGTCCTACCGCCACGGGAGATAATAAAAGATTTCTGATATTCAACCAGAGTACACCTATATCGTCAAGCCTCTGCTTGAGCGACAGGCTCTATTGATACATAAGATTTATCATTCTTACGTCTGCGGAACCTAACTATGCCATCTACCAAGGCATACAGCGTATGATCGCTGCCCATACCCATATTTTCACCAGGGTAATGAACTGTTCCACGCTGGCGAACGATGATATTGCCTGCTTTTGCAAACTGTCCACCCCAAATTTTAACGCCTAAGCGTTTGCTTTCTGATTCACGGCCGTTCTTTGAACTACCGACACCTTTCTTATGAGCCATACTGTCACTATTTTTTCAAAGAGTATGCAGACTGATCCGCCCCTCTTTAAGCATTAACAATTTGTTTAACCATTACCTTTGTGAAGTCCTGACGATGACCGTTCAGTTTGCGATAACCTTTGCGGCGTTTCTTATGGAAGACCAAGACCTTCTCGCCACGGACTGAATTATCCAAAACCTCACATACCACTTTTGCTCCGGCAACAACTGGCGCACCAACTTCTACGGCACCATCGTTGTCAATCAGCAACACCTTGTCGAACTCCAAAGTAGCACCCACCTCGGCGTTCTCTACACGATGAATGAACAGCCATTTTCCCGCCTCTGCTTTGAATTGCTGTCCTTGCATTTCTACGATTGCGTACATAAACAATAAATTATCAGTTATATCGGGTAGGCGAGGAAACGCTGCAACCTCAGCAACATTATCCTACTTTACGGAGCCTAAAACCGAAAAGTCCCGCAAAATTACAACAAATGTTCTGTACATACAAGTTTTGCGCAAAGAAAAAAATGCACTTGTGGATATTATCGGTTCGAAGAAAGGCCCAAGATCAACACACTTTCCAAAGAACAGAAATAGATTATATCATTATGCATCTACAAAAAACGCAATGCATAACAGGCATAAGAACTCGTCAAGGAGTCGTTCAGGGGTCGTTCAGGGGTCGAAAAAGCAAGGAAATCCTTTACCTATTTCTATAGACAACAACATCAGCCACATACTACTCAAAAAAGGTATCAAATCTATATCTGCAGCCGCAAAGTGTCTGAATGATTTAGCAAGAATGTTCCATATTGCCCCTGATTAGGAATCAGGTATTCTTTCCTAATTTCCGTACATACCCATGTATAACAATTTAACAAACAATGTTTTAATTATAAAAGACAAGAACTATGGTATGTCCTATTTACACAAAAAATAAGGGTATCTCCAAAAGATACCCTTATTCATTTCAACCAAGGAGTGAAAATTACTCTGCCTTTGCAGAAGGTTCTTCAACCTCAGCCGAAGCCTCTGCAACCGTCTTTGCAGCCTTCTTAGCAGAACGGCGTGTGGTTTTCTTAGTCTCTTTCTTTGCGTCCTTCAACATATTTTCGTTGTAGTCAACAAGTTCGATGATACACATCTCAGCAGCATCACCCAAACGGAAACCCGTACGCAGAATGCGAGTATATCCCCCCGGACGATCTGCAATTTTGGCTGCTACATTACGGAACAACTCAGTTACAACTTCTTTCTGTTTGAGTTCAGCAAATACGAGACGGCGATTTGCAGTTGTATCGTCTTTTGCACGCGTCAAGATAGGCTCAATATACATGCGAAGAGCCTTTGCCTTTGCTGTGGTAGTACTAATACGCTTGTGCATAATCAAAGAACAAGCCATATTGCTCAGCATCGCCCCACGATGAGCAGCCTTTCTACCTAAATGATTGAATTTATTATTATGTCTCATTTTATTAATTCTTTATCAGTTCATATACTTTGAAATATCCATACCGAAAGCGAGATTATTCTTTTCGAGCAACTCATCCAATTCCGTAAGCGACTTCTTGCCAAAGTTACGGAACTTGAGGAGGTCGGACCGATGATAGGTAACCAATTGCCCCAGGGTATCGACCTCTGCGGCTTTCAAGCAATTCAAGGCACGAACACTCAAATCCATATCCACCAAACGAGAATTGAGCAATTGACGCATTCTAAGGATTTCCTCATCAAGCGGCGCACCCGTACCATTTTCGTGCTCCTCCAAGATAATCTTCTCATCAGAGAAAAGCATAAAATGGAATATCAGAATTTTTGCAGCCTCTTTGAGCGCATCCTTGGGAGAGATACTTCCATCCGTAAGAATTTCAAGAGTCAGTTTCTCATAATCGGTACGTTGCTCAACACGATATTGGTCAATAGCATACCTCACATTTCTGATAGGAGTATAGATTGAATCCGTTGGCAAGACCCCAATAGGATCATTCGGATTACGATTCTCATCAGCAGGCACATAACCTCTGCCCTTGTTGATATGGATCTCAAGTTCGAATGATGCAGATTCATCAAGTTCACAAATCACCAAGTCAGAATTGAGAACCTCGAAATGCTGAAGATATTTATTGAATTCACCCGCAAGCAGTTTAGATATTCCAGAGACAGATATCTTGATTACCTCTGCTTCAGCTTCCGTCTCATCCACCTTGCGAAAACGAACTTGTTTCAGATTGAGGATTATATTGGTCACATCATCAATTACCCCAGGGATTGTGGCAAATTCATGATCAACTCCACTAATCTTTATACTACAAATTGCGTATCCCTCAAGCGAAGAAATAAGAATTCGGCGAAGAGCATTACCAATAGTGATACCGTAACCAGGTTCCAAAGGACGAAATTCGAATACGCCTTTCGTTGCAGAGGATTCCAGCATTACGACCTTGTCCGGTTTTTGAAAATCTAATATTGCCATGAGTTATCGATTATTTAGAGTACAATTCCACGATGAGTTGTTCCTTGATATTCTCGGGTATTTCTTCACGAGCAGGAACATTCAGATAAGTCCCGAATTTGCCTTGCTCATCCCAATTCAGCCATGAGTATTTGGCATGATTAAAACCAGAAAGGGACTTCTCAATTACCTCAAGCGATTTACTTCTCTCCCGAACTCCAACGATTTGTCCAGGTTTAACTGAATAAGAAGGAATATTCAAGACTTTTCCGTCAACGACAATATGCCCGTGGTTTACCAACTGACGAGCAGCAGAACGAGTAGGAGCAATACCTAAACGATAGACGATGTTATCCAACCGAGACTCCAATAATTGAAGAAGGATCTCACCCGTAATACCCTTGCTTCGCTGAGCACGTTCAAAAAGGATGCGGAACTGGCGTTCCAACACACCATACGTATATTTTGCTTTCTGCTTCTCAGCTAACTGAGTACCATACTCAGAGGTTTTTTTACGTCTGTTAACCCCATGTTGCCCAGGAGCATAGTTTCTTTTATTCAAGGCTTTGTCCGGTCCGAAAATAGGTTCACCAAATCGGCGTGCAATTCGAGATTTAGGTCCAATATATCTTGCCATAATTATTCTTGTTTATTTAGTTATTTTATTTACACTAAGTCAATAATATACATTACTGACCATTATACGCGGCGACGTTTTGGAGGACGACAGCCATTGTGAGGCAACGGAGTGACGTCAACAATTTCCATTACATCAATACCTGCAGCGACACAAGCACGAATGGCTGATTCGCGACCATTACCCGGACCTTTAACAAAAGCTTTTACTTTACGCAAACCGAGGTCAAACGCCACTTTTGCGCAGTCTTGTGCAGCCATCTGAGCAGCATAAGGAGTATTTTTCTTCGATCCACGGAAACCCATCTTTCCTGCAGAAGACCAGGAGATAACTTGACCATCGCCATTTGCAAACGTAACTATGACGTTATTGAAAGAGGACTGAACATGAAGTTGACCAACACCGTCAACCTTTACAACGCGCTTCTTGGTTGCAACTGTTTTCTTTGCCATAATTGTTTAATGAATTTAACAGATACATCTGTAATATCTCCAACAATATAGAAACCATACAACATGTATCTAAAAGTTGTTACTTCGTCGCTTTTTTCTTATTTGCAACAGTTTTCTTCTTTCCCTTACGAGTACGCGCATTGTTTTTAGTACTTTGTCCACGTACAGGAAGACCTAAACGATGACGCACACCACGATAACAACCAATATCCATCAAACGTTTGATATTCAATTGTGTTTCCGAGCGAAGGTCGCCCTCTACTTTGTAGTTGGCACCAATCACTTCACGAATCTTAGCTGCTTGGTCGTCTGTCCAATCTTGAACCTTGATGCTTGGGTCTACGCCTGCCTCTGCCAAAATCTTCTTTGCACTACTACGACCTATTCCGTAGATGTAAGTCAAACCGACTTCCCCAATCTTGTTTTGAGGTAAATCTACACCGACAATTCTTATAGCCATAATGATTTACTTAAGGATGTTAATTACTACGTTCAAGCAATTATCCTTGACGTTGCTTAAACTTTGGATTTTTTTTGTTAATTACATACAAGCGTCCTTTCCGACGAACTATTTTACAATCGTCATTACGCTTTTTCACAGATGCTCTTACTTTCATGAGAGTTTTTTTTGTTAAATACAGGTATCGTTACTGACTTGCCAAACAGGAGAGTTAACAAAAATCATACCAACACCATAAAATCTATTTATAACGAAAAGAAATTCTTCCCTTAGACAAATCATAGGGTGACATTTCCACCTTGACCTTATCACCTGGAAGGATTTTAATATAATGCATCCGCATTTTTCCAGAGATATGGGCTGTTATAACATGCCCATTCTCCAACTCTACTCGAAACATTGCATTGGACAATGCCTCGGTTATTGTACCATCTTGTTCTATTGCAGTCTGCTTTGCCATAAAATGATATGAATTAAGAAGAAAGATTAGATGAATCGTTCTTTCAAGACTTGTTGAATATAATCAAACGTGGATAATACATCGGCCTTTCCATTACGCACTGCCACAGACAACTCATAATGAGCCGCAGGCTTACGATCGGCAGTCCGAGCAGTCCAACCATCGTCCTCAAAAATCAAGTTGCGACGTCCCATGCATATCATTGGTTCAATTGCTATAACCATGCCCTGCTTAAGAACTATACCATTTCCTTTCCGTCCATAGTTAGGAACCTCCGGCTGTTCATGCATATCTCGTCCAATACCATGTCCTACAAACTCACGAACGACAGAGTAACCTCGTTTTTCGCAATAGTTTTGTATTGCAGAACCTATGTCACCGATACGATGGCCTGTAACAGCCTGATCAATCCCTTCAAACAAAGACTCCTTAGTAGTTTTCAGGAGCCGATATACATCATCACTAATATTTCCCACAGGAAATGTATAGGCAGAATCACTATGAAAACCATTCTTCAGTACACAACTATCAATGGAGACGATATCACCATCTTTCAGCACTACTTTATCTGAAGGAATTCCATGTACAACTTGCTCATTCACAGAGGTACACAGAGTAGCTGGAAAGCCCTCATACCCTAAACAACTTGGAGTACCACCATTGTCGCAAATATACTCATAAGCGATCTTATCCAATTGTTTTGTGGTTACTCCCGGGACGATGGCTTTGGCTACTTCAGCCAAAGCCATACCCAAGAGACGGTTACTGTCTCTCAACAACTCTATTTCTTCATCTGTTTTGAGAAAGATCATCAGTTCACGGAGTGTTAGTAAGCCATTGCATTAGATCGACCCTTCACACGCATACCAGACTCAAAGAACCCGTCATAGTGACGCATCAGGAGATGGCTCTCTATTTGCTGCAACGTATCAAGGATAACACCTACCATAATCAACAAAGAAGTTCCACCAAAGAATTGTGCAAATTCACGACTCACGCCACACACACTAGCAAAAGCAGGAAGAATTGCCACAATAGCCAAGAATATGGAACCAGGTAAAGTAATCCGTGACATAATAGTATCAATGTACTCTGCCGTTTTTTTACCAGGTTTTACTCCAGGAATGAAGCCGTTATTACGTTTCAAATCCTCTGCCATCTGAGTAGGATTGATAATAATTGCAGTATAGAAATAGGTGAACAATATGATCAGCAAAGCAAATACAACATTGTACCAAACCGAGGTGTTATCACTAAACGCACGAACAAACGCACCACTTCCATCTGTACTAAAACCAACAATGGCAATAGGAATGAACATAATTGCCTGTGCAAAGATGATAGGCATTACATTAGCCGCATTGACCTTAAGAGGGATAAACTGACGAACGCCACCATATTGTTTATTACCGACAATACGCTTTGCATATTGCACAGGGATTTTGCGAGTACCTTGTACCAAGAGAATAGCTATAGCAAAAACGAACAATAGCAAGAGGATCTCAGCAATAAAGACAATCAATCCTCCACCCGCTTCATTAAGACGTGAAGAGAACTCTTGTAGAATAGCACGCGGAAGACGAGCAATGATACCTATCAAGATAATGAAAGATATACCATTTCCAATTCCTTTGTCCGTAATACGCTCTCCTAACCACATCACAAACATAGAACCAGCACAAAGAATAATCACAGAAGAGATGGTGAACCAATTAAAACCTATCGCAAGAGAAGCCCCTGCTGAATGCACCTGTACTGACAAATTGACCAAATAAGATGGTCCCTGCAAAAGGAGAATTGCAACAGTCAGATAACGTGTAATCTGATTCATTCGATTGCGACCGCTCTCACCTTCGCGCGACATCTTTTGGAAATAGGGTACAACCATTGTCAGCAACTGAATGATAATGGAAGCCGAAATATACGGCATAATACCCAATGCGAATATAGATGCATTAGCGAACGCTCCACCTGAAAACATATCAAGCAATGCCATCAAGCCACCGCTTGTTTGAGCCTCCAAGGCAGTCAAGGCATCAGGGTCAATACCAGGAAGAACGATAAACGAACCAAAACGATAGATTAGCACAAACAAGAAAGTTGTCAGCAATCTGTTACGAAGATCCTCTATCTTCCAGATATTTCTAATTGTTTCTATGAATTTCTTCATTCTATTATAGTTTTACGATGGTACCACCTGTGGCAACAATGGCTTCTTCTGCCTTTTTAGAAAAAGCATGGGCTTCAACTGTCAACTTAGCGGTCAGTGTGCCATTCCCAAGAATCTTAACCAACATAGACTTATTGATAAAACCAGCTTTCAACAAATCCTCCAAACCAATTTTTTCCAATTTTTGGTTATCAGCAAGGGATTGAAGGACGGAAAGATTAACAGATTTGAATTCTACACGGTTAATATTCTTGAAGCCGAACTTTGGCAGACGGCGTTGAATAGGCATTTGACCACCCTCAAAACCAATCTTCTTGGAATAACCAGAACGTGATTTTGCACCTTTATGACCACGAGTAGAAGTTCCGCCTAAACCTGAGCCTGCACCACGACCAATACGCTTACGAGACCTAACAGAACCAACTGCAGGATTTAAATTATTCAATTCCATAATAAGAAGTATTTATGAGAGAGTTGGCAAGATGCCTAATCTGAATCAGACATCCCACACAACTCTTTTATTCATTAGCCAATTACTTTTACCAAGTGTTTCACTTTTTCAACCATACCCAAGATGGCAGGTGTTGCTTCATGTTCAACGACAGCATTGATCTTATGCAGTCCCAGTGCTTTCATTGTCAATTTTTGAACTTTCTGACACTTGATAATGCTTCGTACCTGTTGTATCTTAATAGTTGCCATACAAGAATATTTTATCCGTTAAACACTGCAGAAAGAGACACACCACGATTCTGAGCAACCATATTGGCATCACGCATTTCTGAGAGAGCCAAAATAGTAGCCTTAACCAAGTTATGAGGATTGGATGAACCTTTGGCCTTTGCCAAGACATCTGTCACGCCCACACTTTCAAGAACGGCACGCATTGCGCCACCGGCTTTAACTCCGGTACCATGAGAAGCTGGTTGCAAATAAACTTGAGCACCTCCAAACTTGGCATTCTGTTCATGAGGAATGGTTCCTTTCAAGACAGGGACTTTTATCAGATTCTTCTTGGCAGCCTCAGTTCCTTTAGCGATAGCAACTGTCACTTCACCTGCCTTACCAAGTCCCCAACCCACAATACCATTTCCGTTTCCAACCACAACGATAGCAGCAAAAGTGAAAGTGCGCCCACCTTTAGTCACCTTAGTTACTCGGTTGACTGCTACCAAACGTTCTGTAAGTTCCAGATCGCTTGTTGTTTTTACTCTATTCATATTTGATACCATAATCACTAAAATTTAAGACCTGCCTCACGTGCTGCGTCTGCCAATTGTTTTACTCTACCATGATAGAGATAGCCATTACGATCGAAAACGACCTCACCGACTCCTGCTTTTAGAGCGGCCTCAGCAAGTTGTTTACCCACTTGAGCGGCTTTCTCAGTCTTTGTTATTTTATCCTTAATTCCAAGCGATGAAGCCGAAACGAGTGTAACTCCCTTTACATCATCAATTACTTGAGCGTAAATCTGGCTATTACTACGGAATACCGTCAAACGAGGACGTTGAGCAGTACCCGATATAACGGTACGGATATGGGCTTTAATTCTAAGCCTTCTATTTATTTTCTGATTCATAATCGTTACTATTAGATATTACTTACCAGCCGATTTACCAGCCTTACGACGAAGTATTTCACCTTGGAACTTAACACCTTTGCCTTTATAAGGTTCAGGCTTTCTAAATGAGCGAATCTTTGCACACACTTGCCCAAGCAACTGCTTATCTGCAGATTCCAAAATCACCAACGGGTTTTGGTTGCGTTCAGATTTTGTTTCGACTTTGATTTCCTTAGGCAAAGCCAAGTAAATAGGGTGAGTGTAACCCAATGCGAATTGCAGTATTTGTCCTTGGTTTTCGACACGATAACCGACACCAACGAGTTCCAATACTTTCTTATAGCCTTCGGCGACCCCAACAACCATATTGTGAATGAGTGCACGATACAAACCATGTTTAGAACGCATTTCCTTGTCATCATTAGGTCGTGTTACATGGCAAACATTGCCCTCTACACTAACATTGATTTTCGGATCAATTACTTGAGAGAGTTCACCTTTCGGTCCTCTAACGGTTACAACGTGATCAGCAATTGTTACTGTCACACCAGCAGGAATGTTAATTGGTAGTTTTCCTATTCGAGACATAATTCATTCCTCCCAACATTAATAAACATAACATATTACCTCCCCACCAAGTTTTTGGTTGAGGGCTTCCTTATTTGTCATCACCCCTTTAGAGGTTGAAAGGATAGCAATACCCAATCCATTGAGAACGCGCGGCATCTCGCGATAACCGACATATTGGCGCAAACCAGGTGTTGAAATACGTTCAAGGCTCTTTATTGCATTCACCTTGTTAATCGGATCATACTTCAAGGCTATCTTAATAGTGCCTTGAGGTCCATCCTCTACGAATTTGTAACTAAGGATATATCCTTTTTCGAATAATATCCTTGTGATCTCTTTCTTCAGATTCGATGCGGGGACTTCGACTACACGATGTCCTGCCTTTATGGCATTACGCAACCGAGTCAGATAATCTGCTATAGGATCAGTCATAATTGTGTAAATTAATCCCGCCTACCGGGACAATATTTATAATTATATTCAGTTGTTGCCTCCATGCAACTAACTTTCTGTTGTGGGATCTAATTACCAACTTGCTTTTTTTACTCCAGGAATGAGTCCTTTTGATGCCATCTCACGGAATTGAATACGCGACAGACCAAATTGGCGCATATACCCTTTTGGACGTCCAGTGATTTTGCAGCGATTATGCAAGCGTACGGGAGACGCATTCTTAGGCAATGTCTGCAAACCTTCGTAATCTCCATCCTTGAGCATCTGAGCACGCTTTTCAGCATACTTAGCGACCAATTTTGCGCGTTTTACATCGCGAGCGATCATTGATTCTTTTGCCATAAGTGTTATTTTTTGAATGGTAAACCAAATTCACGTAACAGAGCATATCCCTCCTCATCCGTTTTGGCGGTAGTAACAAAAGTTATGTTCATGCCCAGCAACTTTGTGATGTTGTCAATATTTATTTCAGGGAAGATAATCTGCTCTTGAATACCCAATGTATAATTACCTCTTCCGTCCATTTTATTGGCAATACCCTTAAAGTCCCTGATACGAGGAAGAGCAACGCGAACGAGTCGTTCCAAGAATTCATACATTCTCTCTCCGCGAAGAGTTACGCGTACACCGATAGGCATTTTCTTACGGACCTTGAAGTTGGAAATATCTTTCTTTGAAAGCGTAGCCACTGCCTTTTGACCAACAATAGCGGTCATTTCCTGTAATGCCACATCAATTATCTTCTTATCCGCCACAGCCTCACCGAGCCCTTGATTGAGGACAATCTTTTCCAATTTAGGGCATTGCATAACAGAGGAGTAACCAAACTCTTTCATAAGAGCGGGAACAATACGCTCCCTATAGTCTTGTTTTAAGCTTGCTGTATTCATTTTCAGATCTCCTTACCAGTTTTTTTAGAAACACGCACAAGTTTACCATCCTTCACAATACGCCCTACACGAACAGGTTTACCATCTTCTACAGGGTTCAAGTTTGAGATATGCACAGGTGCTTCTTTCTTTACTATACCTCCTTGAGGATTTTTTGCATTAGGTTTGGTACTCTTCGATACCATATTGATACCCTCTACAATGGCGCGCTGCTCATCAACAAGTACAGACAAGACACGTCCTGTCTTTCCCTTGTTAGCACCCGCATTCACGTAAACGATATCACCTTTCTTTATATGTAACTTAGCCATTACTTAAGAATTTAGATGATTATAACACTTCAGGTGCGAGAGAGATAATTTTCATATTCGTTGCGCGGAGTTCACGTGCAACAGGTCCGAAGATACGAGAGCCTCGAAGTTCTCCTGCGTTGTTAACCAAAACACAGGCATTATCATCGAAACGGATATAACTTCCATCAGCACGACGAACTTCTTTCTTTACCCGGACCACAATTGCGCGAGAAACCGTTCCATCTTTCATTTCAGAAGAAGGAATTACACCTTTCACGGCAACAACAATTGTATCTCCGAGTGTAGCGTAACGTTTCTTCGTTCCGCCCAATACACGGATGCAGAGAGCCTCTTTTGCTCCACTGTTATCAGCAACCGTAAGTCTTGATTCTTGTTGTATCATATTACTTCGCCCTTTCGATGATTTGAGTTAATCTCCAACGTTTTGTTTTGCTAGTGGGACGAGTTTCCATAATGCGGACGGTATCACCTATACCACACTCATTATTTTCGTCATGTACATGGTACTTTTTTGTCTTGTTGACAAATTTACCATAGATGGGATGTTTCTCTTTCCACTTTACGGCAACAGTAATGGTTTTATCCATTTTATCGCTAGTAACGACTCCCACTCTTTCTTTTCTTAGATTTCTTGTTTCCATCAGACACTAAAAAATTACTTTGTTAATTCTCTCTGACGAAGTTCAGTTGCAATACGAGCGATGGTTTTGCGTGCCTCCCTAATCTGCAACGGATTGTCGAGCGGAGAAATACTGTGATTCAGTTTCATTCTAACCAACTGCTCTTTTTCGGTAGCGAGCCGTTCCTGAAGTTCACTGTTTGTTAGTTCTTTAATTTCGCTTGTTTTCATACTATTCGTTTACACATTTTGGGTTGGGTCATAATCGCGTCTTACGACGAACTTGGTAGTAATCGGGAGTTTCTGAGCAGCAAGGCGGAGAGCCTCTTTTGCCGTTTCAAACGGAACTCCGTCCACTTCAATAATTATACGTCCAGGTTCCAACGGAACCACGAAACCTTCGGGAGCACCTTTACCTTTACCCATACGGACATCCAGAGGTTTCTTCGTGATGGGTTTATCAGGGAAGACGCGTATCCATACTTGACCTTGTCGTTGCATATAACGCGTTACAGCGACACGGGCTGCCTCGATTTGGCGACCAGTCAACCAAATGGTACCCAATGATTTGATACCAAACGAGCCAAATGCCAATTCGTTACCTCGCTGAGCATTGCCTTTGATGCGCCCTTTTTGCGAGCGGCGGAATTTTGTCTTTTTCGGTTGTAACATATCTACTTAATCTACAAATCGGTTAAACTTACTTTTTATTTCTTCTGAACCCTCTTCTCTCGCCATCACGACGATCGCGTCTTTCCCCGCGGTTATCGTTTTTCTGTGAGAATTGCGGAGCAAGGTCTTTCTTTCCGTAAACTTCGCCACGGCAAATCCAAACCTTCACGCCGATAAGTCCAACCTTTGTGAGGGCACCGACATGACAATAATCAATATCAGCACGAAGCGTATGCAGGGGAGTGCGTCCTTCTTTATACATCTCCTTGCGTGCCATTTCAGCACCATTCAAACGGCCGGACACTTGCACCTTGATACCCTCGGCACCCATACGCATTGTGGAAGCGATGGCTTGCTTAACGGCACGGCGATAGGCGACTTTGCCTTCCAACTGTCGTGCGATTTTGTTGGCCACAATCACAGCATCAACTTCCGGACGTTTTACTTCAAAGATATTGATTTGAACATCTTTGTCGGTTATTTTCTTCAGTTCCTCTTTAAGTTTGTCAACCTCTTGTCCGCCCTTACCGATAATATAACCGGGGCGAGCAGTGCAGACAGTAACAGTTACAAGTTTCAGAGTTCTTTCTATAATGATACGCGAAATACTAGCCTCTGCCAAGCGGGCATTCAGATATTTTCTGATTTTGCTATCTTCGAGCAAGGTATCTCCGTAATTGTTTCCACCATACCAGTTGGAATCCCAACCGCGGACAATGCCGAGGCGGTTACTAATTGGATTGATTTTCTGTCCCATCTTAGCAATTAATTTTGATTATCGTTAGTATTCTTTGTATCAACAAATATGGTAACATGGTTAGAACGTTTGCGAATACGATACCCCCGACCTTGAGGAGCGGTCTGCAGGCGTTTCAGCATAGTTCCTCCGTCTACATAAATGCCAGTTACATATAATGTTTCCTGATCTGCTGTTTTGCCACTCTTTTGTTCCCAGTTAGCAATAGCAGATTTGAGTAATTTTTCCAGTCTGCGCGAAGCTTCTTTGGTAGAGAACTTAAGAGCCCCCAAAGCCTTATTAACTTCCATACCGCGAATCATATCTGCGACAAGGCGCATCTTACGAGGCGAGGTAGGGACGTTGTTAAGCTTGGCAAAATACAGGTTCTTTTGAGCCTCTTTTCTTGCTTCTGCGGCATTTCTTTTTCTTGCACCCATTTTAATCTATTGTTAGAGTTTAATGATTATATGGATATTATCTATTTCCCGAGTGTCCACGGAATGTACGAGTAGGAGCGAACTCTCCGAGTTTATGTCCCACCATATTCTCCGTAACATACACAGGAATAAATTTGTTTCCATTGTGAACTGCGATAGTGTGACCTACGAAATCAGGTGAAATCATGGATGCGCGAGACCATGTCTTGACAACAACCTTCTTTCCGCTTTCATTCATATCAAGCACTTTTTTCTCGAGTTTCAAGTCGATATATGGTCCTTTTTTTAATGAACGGCTCATAATTTGCTAAGTTTAATAGGTTATTTCTTCTTTCTTTCGATAATGTATTGGTTAGACTGCTTTTTAGGAGTGCGAGTCTTATAACCTTTAGCCAACAAGCCTTTCCGAGACCGCGGGTGTCCACCAGAGGCACGACCTTCACCACCACCCATCGGGTGATCTACAGGGTTCATAGCCACACCACGAACACGAGGACGACGTCCCAACCAACGAGAGCGACCAGCCTTGCCGGATTCTTCCAACGCATGATCCGAATTGCCCACCACGCCAACAGTAGCACGACAAGCACTCAAGATCTTACGCAATTCACCGGAAGGCAACTTGATGATTGCATATTTATCCTCGCGGGAAGTAAGTTGTGCAAACACACCAGCCGAACGAGCCAATGCAGCACCTTGTCCCGGACGCAACTCAATGTTATGAATCAACGTTCCGAGAGGGATATTCTGCATAGGAAGCGCATTACCTACCTCAGGAGCAACCTCTGCGCCTGAAACAACGGTTTGTCCCACTTGCAATCCGTTAGGTGCAAGAATATAACTTTTCTCACCATCAGCATAATAGAGCAACGCAATACGAGCCGAGCGGTTCGGATCGTATTCAATTGTCTTTACGACTGCGGGTACACCATCTTTGTTTCGCTTGAAATCAATTACTCTGTATTTCCGTTTGTGTCCGCCTCCGATATAACGCATAGTCTCTTTACCAACATGGTTACGACCACCCGTTTTACGAACGCCGAACACGAGGGACTTCTCCGGTGCGCTTGCTGTAATTGTATCAAAAGCACCGATAATTTTGTGTCTTTGCCCCGGTGTAGAGGGTTTTAATTTGCGTACAGCCATTTTAATCAGATATTGCTAAAAAAATCAATTGTTTCACCTGCTTTCAATGTAACCACCGCTTTTTTATAAGCATTCACCTTGCCGGAAACAACACCACTTTTCGTATAGCGCATTTTCACCTTCGGTGCAACGACTGACGTATTGACAGCAAGCACAGTTACATTATACATATCTTCAACTGCTTTCTTTATTTCAAGTTTGTTTGCAGTTCTCTCAACTCGGAAGCCGTAGCGATTCAGTTTCTCGCTAAGACCATTCATCTTCTCCGTAACGATCGGTTTGATTATAATTGCCATAGTCTTACCTCCTTATACGTTAAAAGTTTTCTCAACAGCAGCGATTGCTTCTTCGGAAACAACAACCACTTTTGAGTTCATAATAGCGTAAGTGTTTAACTCAGAAACCGTTACCACTTTGGTACTTTGCAAATTCCGAGCCGACAAATATACGACTTTATTTTCAGATGGCAAAACAAAGAGAGATTTTTTGTCAGAAATTTTCAGATTGTTCTGCAGTTCAACAAAAGCCTTTGTTTTAGGAGCCTCAAAACCAAGTCCTTCCAAAACTATAATCTGCTCATTTTTAGCACGGAGAGAGAGAGCGGACTTGCGAGCAAGTTGCTTAACTTTCTTATTGAGTTTGAAATCATAATCGCGTGGTACAGGTCCGAAGATGCGACCACCACCTACACGAACAGGCGATTTGATATCACCCGGGCGCGCACCACCTCCGCCTTTCTGGCGTCCGAGTTTGCGTGTTGAGCCTGCGATTTCGGAACGTTGTTTTGATTTATGTGTACCTTGACGCTGATTTGCCAAATAGTGCTTCACATCCAAATAAATGGCATGCTCATTAGGTTCGATGCCAAAAACGGCATCATTCAACTGTACTTTTCTTCCAGTATCTTCACCTTTGATATTATAAATACTCAGTTCCATTTTATTGGTTTATGATAACGATTGAATTTTTAGCGCCCGGTACGGAGCCTTTGATCATAATCAAGTTGTACTCGGGAATAACTTTGAGAATCATAAGGTTTTGCATCGTAACGCGATCGCCTCCCATACGTCCCGCCATACGCATTCCTTTGAACACGCGGGAAGGATAGGAAGATGCGCCTACGGAACCAGGAGCACGCAGACGGTCGTCCTGACCATGAGTAGATTGTCCTACACCACCAAATCCATGGCGTTTAACGACACCTTGAAAACCTTTACCTTTACTTGTACCTACGACATCGACGTAAGTATTTTCTTTGAACATATCGACAGTGAGGGTGTCACCTAATTTGATTTCCCCCTCGAACCCATCGAACTCAGCCAGATGTGCCATTGGTTGCACACCAGCCGCTTTGAAGTGTCCTGCTTCGGCTTTATTGGTATGTTTTTCCGACTTGGGCATAAAACCTACCTGAACAGCCTCATAACCGTCTTTGTCAACAGTTTTGATCTGCGTTACGACGCAAGGACCAGCCTCGATAACAGTGCATGGGATATTTTTGCCATCAGCACTGAAAACGGAAGTCATTCCGATTTTTTTACCTAATAATCCCGGCATTTCAAAATAGTTTTTGAATTGTTAATTATTTACGATATACTCTCGCCATCTTCCCTTTCAGAAGGGATGATGGAAGTAACCGTGTTGTATTATACTTTGATTTCTACGCTCACGCCACTTGCCAATTCGAGTTTCATCAGTGCTTCAACCGTCTTCGCATTGGAAGAATAGATGTCGATAAGACGTTTGTAACTTGACAACTCGAACTGCTCACGGCTTTTCTTGTTAACGAAAGTAGAACGGTTTACCGTAAAGATACGTTTGTGCGTTGGCAGAGGTACGGGACCACTCACCACAGCCCCCGTTGCTTTTACGGTCTTTACGATCTTCTCTGCGGACTTATCCACCAGATTGTGATCGTAGGATTTCAGTTTAATACGAATTTTCTGACTCATAATTGTTTAGTTATTAGTAAGAGGAAATGTGGTGCGGCTTAAGAGTCATTCGCTAAGCCGCTCGCCACATATCCGATTCTGTTTATATCAAGTCAACCCGTCCACCGGCTTCTTGCAATACAGCCTTAGCGATGGTAGGACTTACTTCTGCATAGTGCGAGAACTCCATAGAGGATGTTGCACGTCCCGAGGTAATAGTACGCAAGGCTGTCACATAGCCGAACATTTCAGCCAACGGGACTTTAGCCTTTACAATACGGGCACCCGTGCGGGCGGTATCCATACCCTCGACCTGTCCACGACGTTTGTTGAGGTCACCGATGACATCACCCATGCTTTCTTCGGGAGTAACGACTTCCACTTTCATGATAGGCTCCATCAAGACAGGGCGTGCTTTGGCACATGCATTCTTGAATGCGATCTGAGCACAGATCTCGAATGACAACTGGTCGGAGTCAACGGGGTGGAACGAACCATCGAGAACCGTTACCTTGAGTTTATCCATCGGGAATCCTGCCAGCACACCGTTCTTCATGGCACTCTGGAATCCTTTCTGTATGGAAGGAATGAATTCCTTAGGAATGTTACCGCCTTTGACAACATCTTCGAACTGCAGCGATCCTTCGAATTCAGGATCAGCAGGTTCTACGCGTACAATAATGTCAGCGAACTTACCACGACCACCCGACTGCTTCTTATAAACCTCGCGGATCTCAACAGGGCGCGTAATAGCCTCACGGTATGCCACCTGAGGACGACCTTGATTACATTCCACTTTGAATTCACGTTTCAGACGGTCAATAATGATCTCAAGGTGCAACTCACCCATACCGGAGATAACCGTTTGTCCTGTCTGTTCATCCGTCTTCACCGTGAAGGTAGGATCCTCTTCCGCCAACTTAGCCAGACCTACGCCCAACTTATCCAAGTCTTTCTGTGTCTTGGGTTCAACCGAGATACCAATCACAGGAGCGGGGAAGTCGATAGACTCCAACACAATAGGATGTGCTTCATCGCAGAGCGTATCACCAGTACGAATATCTTTGAATCCGACGCCTGCACCTATATCACCGGCAGAGATAACATCTACAGGATTTTGGTGATTCGAGTGCATTTGGAAGAGACGAGAGATACGTTCCTTCTTTCCCGAACGGGGATTATAGACATAAGAGCCAGCCTCCAACTTACCGCTATACACGCGGAAATAGCACAAACGCCCTACATAAGGATCGGTAGCAATTTTGAATGCAAGCGCACAGAGAGGTTCGTCATCGGAAGGCTTACGTGTGATAGGCTCACCGGTCTGCACGTCAGTACCATTGATAACAGGGTTATCCAACGGACTCGGCAGATATGCACACACTGCATCCAACATTGTCTGCACGCCCTTGTTCTTGAAACTCGAGCCGCAGATAACAGGGAAGATTTCCTGTGCGATGGTACCCTTGCGGATTGCGGTACGGATTTCTTCTTCCGTAATCGTTTCGGGATCGGAGAAGTATTTCTCCATGAGTGCATCATCGAACTCGGCGCAAGCATCCAGCATTTTGCCTCTCCATTCGTTAGCCTCATCCACCAAGTTGGCAGGAATTTCCTCTTCTACATATTCTGCCCCCATCGTCTCATCGTGCCACAGGATAGCCTTCATTTTAATCAGGTCAACAACACCTTTGAATGTTTCCTCAGCACCAATAGGAATTTGAATAGGACAAGGAGTTGCTCCGAGAACCTCTTTTATTTGGCGAACCACATCAAAGAAATTTGCACCGGAACGATCCATCTTATTCACATAGCAAATACGGGGAACATTGTACTTACTTGCCTGATGCCAAACAGTCTCCGACTGAGGCTGAACGCCACCCACAGCACAAAGCGTCATAACAGCACCATCCAAGATACGCAGAGAGCGCTCCACTTCCACTGTAAAATCGACGTGTCCCGGAGTATCTATCAGATTGATTTTGTACTTATTATTCTGATAGTTCCAATAGGTAGTGGTAGCAGCAGACGTGATAGTGATACCACGTTCCTGTTCCTGCTCCATCCAGTCCATCGTAGCAGCACCATCGTGCACCTCACCAATCTTATGAGTAAGACCAGTGTAATAGAGGATACGCTCGGATGTAGTTGTTTTACCAGCATCGATATGCGCCATGATACCGATGTTACGAGTAAGTTTTAAGTCGTGCTTAGCCATTGTTTTACTAATACCTTATTGTACAACGTATAACATTAGAATCTAAAGTGTGCAAAAGCGCGGTTAGCCTCAGCCATACGGTGCATATCCTCCTTACGTTTGAATGCACCACCTTGGTTATTGTAAGCATCCATAATTTCAGCAGCAAGTTTTTCAGCCATGGAATGACCGCCACGCTTGCGTGCAAACGAAATCATATTCTTCATTGAAATAGACTCCTTTCTATCAGGACGGATTTCCGTAGGAACCTGGAAAGTAGCACCCCCGATACGGCGCGACTTGACTTCCACCAAAGGAGTAATGTTACTCAAAGCCTGTTTCCAAATATCAAGAGGAGTTTTTTCCTCATTTTTCATCTTTTGACCAACAGTTTCAAGTGCGGTGTAGAACACACCATAGGCGGTATTTTTCTTACCGTCAAGCATCAGGTGATTCACAAACTTAGCGACCATCACCTCTCCGAACACGGGATCCGGCAGGATAACCCGTTTCTTTGGTTTTGCTTTTCTCATTTTGTTTTGTTTGTTTTGTTTGGTTGTCAATCTTCTTCAATCTCATCACTCCGAGATTTACTCAACCGATCAACTCATTAAATCTTCTGCGCCGGACAAGCCGGCTTTTAGTTAAAAAGGGGATTGTGCAGCAATTACTTCTTTGCTTTCGGGCGCTTAGCACCATACTTACTACGACGTTGCAAACGGTTAGCCACACCGGCGGTATCCAGCGTACCACGAACAATGTGGTAGCGAACACCCGGAAGGTCTTTCACACGACCACCACGTACCATTACGATACTGTGTTCCTGCAAGTTATGACCTTCTCCTGGAATGTAAGCATTCACCTCTTTCTGGTTAGTCAAACGCACACGTGCCACCTTACGCATTGCAGAGTTAGGTTTTTTAGGCGTAGTTGTGTAAACACGTACACATACACCACGGCGTTGCGGACAACTATCCAACGCAGGCGATTTGCTTTTGTCGATAAGTTCTGCTCTTCCTTTTCTAACTAATTGTTGAATTGTAGGCATCTTAACTTGTTTTTAATTACTTATATATGAGTTACTTATAGTCCACACAGGCGCATTAAGCCCAAAATGGACTGCAAAATTACTGCTTTTTTTTCGGACTTGCAAGTGTTTGCAGAAAAAAGTAGCAGGATAAATCGTTGTAAAAAAGCAAGTAATGGATTTCATGCCAACAAGGAGACATCCAAGTGCCGGTTTCACAGGATACGAACAACACAAGCAGGTTTGGCTGTCAACATGAAGAAAGGAGACTCTTCAGCAATTCCCGACGAGGGTCAAGAAATTTACGATTTGGCAATTTTCGAGGTACGATTCGGCTTTACCTACATCATTGTCATCTCTCGTTGAGGAGTGCTTGAGGGGTCGATGAGGGGTCGTAAAGATACCTCCCGCACCTTTATACCCTCTCTAACCTAACAGACAGACCAACGCTGCCTGCTCAAGAGATTTATGAGACATTCCATTATAATTTATAATCATGGCAATCCGATGCATTTGATGAGCAATAGATTCATTCCAACAGGTTTGTACCATTTCCATATACGATAAGGACAAACTCACAAAACAGGCCACATCACATAGTCCAGAATCCATTCAAAAGTGACAGTGCGGCCTCTACTACTTCACCCTACAAGCACGAAAATGGCTTAGATACCCTCTGTATGACATATACGACTGAAACAGGGCTTGGTATTCCTCTGCGCTCATCCCTTGCTGCACAAGCATCGCCCAATCATGGGTATGAAGATGGTATTTCGCCAACGTGCGGTGCGTGCAGTGCCGATAGTATGGGTAAATCAGTGCTCCGAGGAACTCCAACGCGGGCACATTGCGTTGCCTATCGGGCAGACTGACCGGCTGCAAGACTATCTTGCGCGGGTGAATGTGCATACCGAGCGTACCCGCAAAATCCTGCAACCGCACCAGCCATTCCCTCAATTCATCACGCAGCAGGGACAACAGGTAGAAATCGTCCACATAGCGCCCGTAGTGCCGGCACCCCAACTGCCTCGCCACAAACCAATCCAAGTCGTTGAGGAAGATATTGCTGTACAATTGCGAGGTCAAGTCCCCGATGGGCAACCCCACCCCGTCGGGCGAATGCCACAGCGATTTCGAGTGCGGCAAACCCTCCCAATCGTATGCCGTACCCCGTATGCGGCAGTCCGTCAGCGGGTTATGAAGCGTAAACACATCCGTCAGCCACACCACCAACGACCGTATATCCGCCGGCAACGGCATCTCGGGCAGAACCTTGCGCATCATCGCCTGCACTTTCGCACGCAGCAACTCCCGCGGAATACTCATAAAATACCCCTGCAAATCCAACTTCAGCACATACGCCTCACGGGTATAGTTGCGCGACACGCTGCGGATATGGTGCTCCAGCCGCTCAATGCCGAACAGCGTACCCTTGCCCACACGGCAGGAGTACGAGTCATACACAAACCGCCGGTCGCAGTAGGCGGCAATGTAGTTGTAGTACAGGTGATGCACCACACGGTCGCGAAAGGGCGAAGCAAACACCTCACGTTTCTTCGGATCGTTGATTATGAAGCAGATAGCAGGCGACGGCGTATAGGTACGATAACGCAATTCATCGCACAGTGCCGCTAGGTTATGCTCCAAATCCATCTCAAACGTCAGTTGCGAGTGGGTCTTGCGCTTGTGTCTGCGCGCGTCATAATAGGCATGGAAGAGGTCGGAAAGAAGAGGGTCGCACATAGGAAATGGTGATAAGTCTTGAACAAGACGGACTGCCTGCCCGTTGTTGCGATTCCAATTGTTGTTCGTGTTCGCGTTGTCCGAGTTGAAGTTCAGGTAGTTCGCGTTGTCCGAGTCGTTAGGCGTAGCAGACCAATAGTTGCCGTTGTTCTGCACGTTGTTCACATTCGACCCGTTGCGGTTACCCGAAGCAGGCAGGAAAACAAGTAGTAGCCGCTACTTACACCATAAGGGGAATATATTTTCCTTAAGAGACTACCTTATGGAGCGTCTCAACAGGCACCCTCGCGGGGCTGTATTTCGGCATACAGACACAAGAATGCAACTTTCAAATTTGCTCATTTACAAATTGTCAAATTGGCCCTCCTTGTGCGGGCTACTGATTTATCTATACACACTACCGTACGGTTCCTCCGAGCGATACGGTACTCCGGCTATCCTATGTGCGTCCCTCATGCTATCGGATGATGCTGTGCTTTGGGGGACGACGCGGCTCGCGTCGTCAAAATCATTTCGTGTAATGCCCAAATGCCGACAAAACCAGCACCACTATTTCCGTGTCATGAATCTCATACACCAAACGGTGTTCACGGTCTAAACGCCGCGACCATGTCTCCGTGCCAAAATGCTTGAGTTGCTCCACCTGCCCCGTACCTGTGCGCGGGTGTTCGCGCAGTTCGTCCAACAACTTGGTCAGTTTGCGCAACGCCTGCGGCGCACGGGTCTGCAAAGCGGCAACATCCTGCTGCGCCTCGCGCGTGAAGACTATCGTGTACATAGCAGACGTTGAATAAAGGCATCACCTGTCTCATTGGCTTGCATAGCAATCACCTCTCCTTGGGCGGCTTGCTGCTTGGAGCGCACCAACTTTGCGCGGAACTCTTCCTCCGTCATTCTCTCCTTGCGTGCAGGGGCTGTTTTAGCGGCTGGCACACGCATTACCTGCCAACCCATATTCTCGGAAAGACGTTTCAAGAAACGTGCGTCCGCACTGGGCAGGGTTACCCGAAAGGTGCTTTGAATACCTGTTGTCTTCATAACTTCTCCTTTTTTCTCGCTGCAAAGTTACTGCTTTTCAATCATCTATACAAGCCCATACTGCATTTTGGGGACGATGCTGTGCCTGGGGGACGACGCGGCTCGCGTCGTCAAAGAGCAGAACTCTTTATTGTCTCGCGTCGTTATGCTCCGCAGGCGCACCTCACCCAAACATGGCGCCTTTCGGCTGTCGCCGAATAACGACGCGAGCCGCGTCGTCCCCCATACTACGTTGCGCCGGCTTTTTTGCTTGCCCCATCAAGGGGCAAGCAAAAAAGTACAGTTTCTGCCATTGTAGCAGCCACTCTTGCGAGATGGCTGCTACTATTATTTGATTAAATCTTGAACAAGACGGACTGCCTGCCCGAAGTTGCGATTCCAATTGCTGCTCGTGTACGCGCGGTCCGAGTAGAAGCCCAGGCAGTACGCGTAGACCGAGTCGTAAGGCGTAGCAGACCAATAGCGGCCGTCGTACTGCACGTTGTCCACAATCGACCCGTAGCGAGTACCCGAAGCAGGCAGGAAAACAGCACCAGCCGACTCCAACTTCTGCCAATCACTCACGGTGAAAGTCTGATAATCGGCATAAGCCTGAACGCTATATTCACTCGCGAAGCCCGACTTGAATGTTACACCTGCAGGGCATGTCCAATTGTCGGGGAGCAAAACGAGACCATTTGCATACTTTGTACCATCCGCATTGAGGTTGATACGTGCCACACCGACAAGGCTACTTGCATTGGGACGTTCATAAAGGAGGTAGTCCCACTCGCCAATAGTCAAAGTATACCACGTCTTACCATCACCTATATTGGTGCCCCAATCCACGAAACCACCACTATAATCGCTGTAGTCAGTAGATGTACTGACACCCCACTTGGCACTGCCCGTACTACCGCTCCAACCGAACAAGTCTATCTTATCGGCTAAAGCACTACCACTTACATTGGCATCGCCAATCATATCATACTGATGCTCCGCAAACGACCAAGTACCGGTGGAGCGGCTGTACTGCAAGTTGCCCGGTGAAAAACGAACCTGTTTGCCGGCACTGACAGAGAATCCCTCATTTTTTACTACAGCAACTTCCCGGGTGGTGAAATCTTTGATTGCACCGAACTCATACTGGGTCTCATTGAGGAACACAAAAGCACAATAGTAATACTTGGTGCTGCCTGTCAAACCATCTATTTCCATGGTATAGTTGCTGCCAATCAGTGTCTTGCCCCACACCTTTTCGCCCTTGCGGTTGTTCATATCCTGCAAATTATCGGACACCATCATACCAAACTGCACCGAGTTATAATCCTTGATATCCACATTTACCGTACCTGCCAGTACCGCACTTTGTCCAGTAATATCACTTGCTTCTCCGGTTGTCACCTTGTTCGATGTAGGTTTCGACGTAGGTGCCTCGGCTTCTTCCCTATCACACCCTGTCAGACAGATGCAAGATGCCACCACCAGCATACCTGCCAGAAACTTTACTGTTTTCATTGCTGTAATCATTTTGTTATTGCTTTATTTTGATAAGTTATACTTCTTCCAGTTTGCCAGATGCTTGTCCACCTCCACCATATCAAACGCCATCTGCGCATAGAGGTTCTTGGGCATCTGTTTGCTGTCGTTGAGTATGCGGCACAGCAGGCGTACCTCCATCATCTTCTCCTCGGCTGCCTCGATACTTGCTATCCGCTGTTGCTTGTCCTGTTGCTTGTTGGCGCGATACACATTCAGCAGCACGGCAAACAAGGCACGCTTCATATCCTCGCCCAACGAGTAGCGGTAGTCCTTCGCAAAGTGGCGGCTTGCCGTCAGGCTCTTCATCAGCACATCATACACCGCCTTGAAGACAGGCAGGTTCTCATAGCGCGGTGTGAGCATCTCCTCCAAAGCGTCCTCATCCGGCACCTGCAGCCCCATTTTCCACGCCTCAAACCCTTCACTGCACTTGTTCTCTACACCTATATATACTATGTCTGTGGTGTCCTCCACCGTGGCGGTCTGTGGGAAGAACTTCACGAGACTCGGCAACGGGAAACCCACACTCACTATTGTCTGCCCCACTTTCTTGATGAACTTCGCCGAGGGCTTGAACCCGAATTGTCTGTGCAGGTAGTATGCCGACTGCTCGTACGCCTTCCAGAACGTTCCCTCTTTCAGCAGCAGGATTTTGCTCTGCCCGTCTGCCTCATGTTCCCGTATCAGTCGCTCCTCTATGGTCATAGTGTGCCTCCTTTCTTTGTTGCAGCACCTGCTGTTTTGACAAACGAACACACCGGAAGCAGGGTACATAGTCCCCTATTTACCCAAGCCCAAATGCCCGCAATCCCTTTGCTGTTAGAGAGAGAGAGAGAGAGAGAGAGAAGAGAAGAGAGAGAGAAGAGAGAGAGAGAGAGAGAGAGAGTCTATGGTCGGTCTCCCCAGAGACAAAAATATGCTATGTAGTACTTCCACGTCCCTCATTATACATAATTTCTTTATTTCCGCTGCAAAGATACATTTTTTACTAATACGCACCAAATAAACTTAACCCGTAGGTGGAATTACCAACGGGTTATAGACATTCTATTGGTTCGAGAGGTTATAGTGAGATGGGAGACGGGGGAGGGGCGAATTGGACGAATTGGGAGGACAGGACAAATGAGCCGAATGAGACAAATAAGGTCATGGGTCGTTGAGGTCGGCTTGAGGGGTCGATGAGGGGTCGTAAAGACATCTTGCACATCCACATACCTCTATCAACTCTGTAAACACATAGATACTATCTGTCGGAAAAGATTCATCGGACTTTCGATTACAATTTATGTACAGCACCACGCACAACCGACTACACAGATTCAGACAAACAAGAAACGCTTGCCATGAGAAGAAGATTCTCTCATGGCAAGCGTATGAAAGTGATTAAGGATTGATTTTACCAAGCGTTCAAGAGAATCTTTTGACGGCGGGTTCCATTCACGAGAATATATACGCCTTCCGAAAGATTGTCCTTTTGCGCTGTCACCTCCTGTCCGAGAATGGTATAAACGCGGGTGGTTGCATCGAAGATATTGACAGGTTCTTCCACTTCCTCTACAGACTCCGCAAGAGGGCAAGCGGTTTGCAACTTCACATTATCTATTTCCCAGAAATTAGCATTTGTGCCATCGGTTGCCGTATATTTGAAGGCAAAACGGAAGTTCTCCGACAAAGCAGCATCCGGCAAAGCGACAGAGCAATTGACATACGAACCAACCACAAATGACGGGATTGCCAGTTGATGCCATGTTGCCATGTTTGGGTTGGTTCCGTCTTCATAATCGGTACTGTACCACAATGTCTGCAATTGTTCATATTGTCCCGAAGAATTGTCTTTATAGAGGTTGTGACGGAATGACAGCGTTGCCGTTTCCATCTCCTGCAAATCGAAAGCAGGAGAGATCAACCACGATTCCATCTCTCCGGTTTTAGTCCAGCCGTTGCAGATGGCTCCATAGGAACTATTGGAATACCATGAGGCGTTCCCCGAAACCGTATAGACAAAGAATTCACCCAGACCCGACTTATAATCCTGGGAGAAGTCCAGGGGCTGGCAGCCATCGGGATTGGGATTCGGTTCGGGCGTAGAGCCGGAAGATAGGTTCATTGCCACGAGATAGGGGTCATGGTCGGAGTACCACCATGAGCCACTGCGGTTTGTACCCGTATTGATATGACAAACGCCTGCGCCTGTGAGTTGTTTTTGCATAGATAAGTTGGCAAAAACATGGTCGATGAGTTGAGGTGATGAGCGGTAGATATAGGAATAGGCATCGGCATCATAGCGAAGCAATTGTTCGACATATCCTTCATTTACGATAGTCTGCAAAGGGGACTCATCGATTTCACAATTGAGATCTCCCATAACGAGGATATCGGGATCAATCGTCACGTTACGCAAAGCACCCACCAGATGATAGGCATTGGTTTCGCGTTTGGCATTGCCTTTGTCTTCAGAGGAATCCTTCGCCTTAAAGTGGTTCATAGAGAGGACAAAACGTTCCTTGGTTGAGAGTTCTTCAAAGGCTTGCAGCCGCATAGTGTAGCGGTAGTAATACGATGAAGAAGCGGATGTATTAGCCCCATAGGGACGCACCTTGTCATTACGATAGAGGAAGCCTGATTTGATGGATTCGGAAGAAGAATAGACACCATTGTCGGAGACATAACTATAGATATTCCGCCCTGCCGCAGCGTTCATGGCATCGGTCAGATAATGAAGGATAGAATCGTTATTCTCCAGTTCACAGATAGCATAGATGTCGGCATCCATAGCACGGAAAGCAGTGACGATACGCGCGGTCTTATCTTCGAGACCTGCGGTCGTATTATAGTCGGTTCTATCAAAATGCACCGCAAAATAGTTGAGTACATTCTGCCCGCAGACGACAAGACGACCATTGCCCAACTGCGGTATATCCACGGGAATGGAAGCATATACTGCCACCATCATCCACGCAAACAAGACAAATGAGGTAATTCTTTTCATAAGGAAGTGTTTGCTATTTGATTATCCATAGATTGATTATTCCCAGCCATTTACAAAGATGCGAGGAGACGGGTCAGCCAAGCCCATGTGGTTTGCGTAGAGGAAACGGAGAGTTGCTCCATCGGCGAATGGACACCCGTCATTTGAGGACCGATGCTAATCATATCCAAATAGGGATACTTCTGCAAGAAGAGCCCGCACTCAAGTCCCGCATGGATTGCCTTGACCTTCGGTTGTTTCCCCGTAAGGCAGGAATAAGCATCGCAAGCGGCTTTCAACAGAGGCGAATGAGTGTTCGGTTTCCAGCCCGGGTAGCCATCGCCGTGCGTCACATTTGCTCCCGAAAGACGGAGGGCGCACTCCACTTGATTTTTTATATCATGCTTCTGACTCTCTACACTTGAGCGTTGAGAGGTATTGATTTCTATATATCCGGACTCGGGACACATCTTGACGGAAGCGAGATTGGTGGAGGTTTCGACAAGCCCCGGCATATCTTTGGACATGGAAACAACTCCATGCGGGCAGGCATAGAGGGACAGTATCAGTTTCTCCGCGACGGCTTTCGGGATAATGTTCAGCGGGAGTTCTTCGCTTTCCAACTCCAATGACATTGTTGTTTCGACGTCTGCAAATTCGGTTTCCACCTCCGCCACAAAGTGATTGAACAGAATGCGCATCCGCTCTTTGAAGGCAAACGGCACGCAAACAACGGCTTCGGCTTCGCGGGCGATGGCATTACGCAAGTTGCCGCCCTCGATGGAAACCAATTGCAGGTCGGTCTGCTGCAAAAGAGCAAAGAGACAGCGTACCAACAATTTATTGGCATTGGCCCGTCCCTTATTGATATCATCGCCAGAGTGACCTCCCAACAAACCCGATACTTTTATCTTAGCAGCGAACCAATCGCCCACAGGCAACGGCTGAGGCTGATACGGAAGATGCGCCAACGTATCAATACCACCGGCACAACCAATAAACACCTGCCCGTCGTCCTCGGAATCAAGGTTTATCAACCGCTTGCCATTCAGCAGTCCGTCTTTCAAGCGAAAGGCACCGGTGAGACCTGTTTCTTCGTCCACCGTAAAGAGGGCTTCCAGTACAGGATGCTGCAAGGTCGGGGAAACCAAGGCTGCAAGTGCCATTGCCATTCCGATGCCATTATCGGCACCGAGAGTCGTTCCCTTCGCCTTGACCCAGTCACCGTCCACATAGGTTTGGATGGGATCCCGCATAAAATCGTGGACCGTATCCTTATTCTTTTCGCATACCATATCCATGTGGGCTTGCAAAATGATCCCCGGATGGTTCTCGTAGCCCGCAGTGGCGGGAACCCGCATGATGACATTGCCAGCCTCGTCGGAGACGGACTCGATGTGATGTTCCCCTGCAAAGCGGAGGAGCCAATCATGTATTTTCTCTTCGTGTTTGGACGGGCGAGGTATTTTCGTTATTTCGTGGAAGACAGAGAAAACTTCTGTCGGTTGCAAAGTATTCATAGGATTTGTTTTTGACGTTATTTATTCGTGTGCCACTTCGGGGGCGATCGTCCGCAGGTATTCCTCTGGGAACGGTTTTCGGAAAGGACTTGCGCTCAGACCATAGGGAGTACGGAGAAACGAGCCGTTCACTTCTTTTTTCTCCTGCCCGTCAAGATACTTGACAAGCAGATATTCAAAGAGACGGTGCCAAGCATCGGTCGCCGCCTGCGCCTGCTGACAGGAGAAGCGTGTCAGGAACGCGCGGGCGTCATCGGGTGACATTTCCGCCACAGCCGCATCGACAGCGGGTACAAGCGTGTTGAAATAGTTTTCCCAAGCAGATTGTTGTTTTCTTATATCGGGCAGCATTGCATCGTACTTGGTATATGCCCAATTGGCAACTTGGTTAAATGCCCAGAATGCGGACGTAGCAGAATAGGTAAGCAAGTCGCCGTTCTTTTCGTCCATACACCATGGGACTTCGGTCATGCGGCAATAGAGGGGGACATAAAGGTTGGTGGCGGCATCGTCGAGACCAAACCAAAATATACCTCCGATATGGTCGGGCATATAACCACGCATCTGTGCGACGAAACTCCATGCGGTTTGCTGTGTCGCCGTGGGACGTTCGTACCAATACTGAACCGAGTCGAGTTTGAAGCCGAGAGAACCATAGCGCAGTTTTGAGTGGAAGGGACCGGCATCGGTGCCTTGCGTGATATCCAAAGGCGTACCCTCGTACTGGTCGCGCATAAAGTTCTTGAAGTCCTGGGCAGACAGTTTGCGGTCGGGTTTGACAAAGAGGGGCATTCTTTTTTCCGATTTGCCCATCACATAATCAAAATACGTCTCCATACCGACATTGACCTGACGGAAGAAACTCCATACGCGCGCCTCGCAGATATACAATCCGGAGAAGTCCAGCGGAGCATAGGTATCGGAAAAACTGAAGTCGGTTTTCTTACCAGTGAACCATCCTTTTGTTTTTGCGAAATCAACGACATCCTCAGCGTACAGCCAATTATCTTTGTCACGGAAGTCTATTTGTGTAATCCGTGCCTGATTGGCATGAGCGGAAACACAGTCGTCGGGGATACGGGTAGCGACCCAAAGTGCGCCCTTGTTCCCTACCCCTTTGCCGACCATTTCCATAATCCAGACCTCATTGGGGTCTGCAATCGTGAAACTCTCGCCCTCGGAATAGTATCCGTAGTCACGAACCAATGATGTCATACAATTGATTGCCTCACGGGCCGTACGGCAACGTTCCAACGCCACATAGATGAGGCTTCCATAGTCCATGACACCGGTTGTATCCACCAGTTCCGTTCTGCCGCCGAAGGTTGTCTCCGCGATGGTAAGTTGGTGTTCATTCATATTGCCAACCACTGAGAAAGTGTGAGGTACTTGCGGTATTTCGCCCAGATATTTGTTGGTATCCCAATCATATATCTGCCGCATAGCACCGGCGGGGTGATCAGCCGCAGGTTGATAGCGCAAGAATCCATACAGGGAATAGGAATCGGCAGCATAGGAAACGAGGGTAGAACCATCGATTGTCGCCAGTTTGCCTGCCATAAAATTGGTGCAGGCATCCGCATGGTTCCAAGCCAGCAGAACCAAAACGAGGAGAGAGCATAATTTCTTTTTCATTGTCTTCACAATTGTTTCATTCGATTATCAACAGACGCCGTAACGGGTTTGCCTTGTGCCGTCAGTTGTTCGATGTATTGGATATAGAGATCCCTGATACGCAATTGCGTATCTATCTTTTCGGAATAGTTTGCGAGCGGCTCCATGTGGTCGGCACCCGTGGAAAGATAGTCACTTGTAGCCACATGATAGACGGCATCTGGATTCACCTGTTTCCCGTTGAGCCGAATGTTTTGCGCCTTACCATTCAGGATTTGCATCCGTAACGTCCAGGAAACACCTTCCCCGCCAACAGCAGCAAAGCACCGGCAAAGGTCAAGAACATCTTTTCCTGACAAATCCAATATGACAAGACGATTATCAAACGGCATCAGTTCGAACACGTTGCGGAACGTAATATTCCCCGCAGGCCAATCGCAACGCAAGCCATGTACATTGACCACCGCAAAATCAACCGGCACAGAAGTTACCTGTTCTGCCATTTTATGCAATGCATCGGAAGCCCAGTTGAGCAACGGGCTCTCCGGCTGATATGCCTGCATAGCCACCGGAGCATAGCCCAACGGAATACTGAGTTTCCGTTCCAAAGAGTCGTGAACAGGTTGCAGATAGCGGAGATAGTCTTCATCCTGCAAAGAATCGAGCGAAGAATCTATCGGTATCGCTTCGGAGACAGACTGTGTAACACAGAGCGGCTGCCTGCCGCAGGATAGCAGCAAAAGACTCAACAAGAGGAAGACATAATACGTATTACGCATGGCATTGTTGTTTGTGTTGGCTGCAAAGATACATTTTTTTTGCGAGACTGCAAATTGAAGAGTCCGAGTTACAGGGGGAAGGTGATATCCAGATCAGCATTTTGCCAGAGTAAAAATAAAGCCGTATCTTTGTAGTCAGAAAAGCAGAACATCATGAACATCATTGAAACACCCATAAAGGACCTGCTCATCATCGAACCCGATGTATTTGCCGATGAGAGGGGTTTCTTCATGGAGACCTACAATGCCGAACGTTATGCCAAAGCAGGCATAAGGCATCATTTCGTACAAGACAACATGTCTTCATCGTGCTACGGAGTGGTACGAGGGTTGCATTTCCAGAAACCGCCTTATGCCCAGTCGAAATTAGTATCATGCATTGTGGGAGAAGTGTTGGATGTTGCCATGGATCTGCGTACTGACAGCGAGACATTCGGGAAATGGTATTCCGTAAGGCTCTCCGCCGAAAACCATCGGCAATTTCTTATCCCTCAAGGATTCGCCCACGGTTTTTCCGTACTTTCGGAGCACGCCGTCTTCGCTTACAAGTGTGACAATCTGTATCACAAAGAATCGGAGGGCGGTATATTACTATCCGACCCGCAACTGGGCATAGACTGGCAAGTACCCGAAGAGAGAATGATTCTGAGCGAAAAAGACAAAAAGCACCCTTTGTTTGAAGAATATCTAACCACCATTCACCATTGATTGTATGAACATACTTGTCACCGGTTCCAACGGGCAATTAGGCAACGAGATCAAGAACTTAGCATCTGAGCATACGGCACACCAGTATTTCTTCACAGATGTGCAGGAATTGGATATCACCGATACGGCAGCCGTTTTCGCTTTCGTTGGAACCAACCACATTGACTTTATTATCAACTGCGCAGCATACACGAATGTGGACAAGGCGGAAACGGACGAAGCAACGGCACAACGAATCAACGCCTACGCCGTGCAGAATCTGGCACGGACAAAACTTCCCATCATACACGTTTCAACAGACTATGTATTTGACGGCAGTGCATGTACTCCTTATACAGAAGAATTGCCGACCGCTCCTCAGACGGCATACGGCAGAACCAAGTTGGAAGGAGAACGTCTGTTGCTGCAATCGAATCCGAAGGCTATTATTTTGCGTACGGCATGGCTATATTCCTCCTACGGAAACAATTTCGTGAAGACGATGCTGAACCTTTTTGCCAACAAGGAACGCATTTCGGTTGTATTTGACCAAACAGGGACTCCCACATACGCCGCAGATTTGGCTCATACGATTTTCCGCATCGCGGAATCGGAAGAACGGGTACCTGGCATTTATCACTTCACCAACGAGGGTGTATGTTCATGGTATGACTTTGCCACGGAAATCAAACGACAAACGAATGCCTCGTGCGAGATACTTCCCGTCCTATCATCGGAATATCCCTCGAAGACACCACGCCCCCACTTCAGCGTATTGGACAAATCTAAAATCAAAAAGACTTTCCATTGCCAAATTCCCCATTGGACAGACGGCTTGGCACGCTGTTTGAGGAAACTCGGCAAGTAATCATTCTATCCGATCAAAAAATATGAAAAGACAACCATTTATCATTTTACTATTGGCAGCCTTGCTTCCCATCGGTTGCAGCAAGAAAGCCAGCACAGAGAATTCATTCAAAACAGAATCACTGAACGGAGAATGGCAGATTGTATCCATCCATCAAGAGACTTTACAAACCGCTGCCGACGAAGAGATTCCCAGTATAAGTTTCAACACAGAGGACAAATCGTTTTCATGTTATGTAGGTTGCAACCGTATGGGAGGCACATTGTCCACCGATAACGATTCGTTGCGATTAGGCAACATCTTCTCCACCCGTATGTACTGTCCCGACAAGATGGGGACGGAGCAGAAATTAGGAATTGCTTTGGAACAGGTGCGGCTTGCCCAAACGAGCGATGACGGGAATCTTCTTCTTCAAGATGCAGAGGGGAGGACATTAGTCACTTTATTGAGAACAGGCGATTAAAGCATTATCACGGATAATAACAACAAGAGAAGCCTCTCCTCCATGACGAAGGAAGAGGCTTCTCTGATTATAGGGTGTTTGCGAGCAGACCTCGTTGAGGAGTCGTTGAGGTCGGCTTGAGGGGTCGTAGGAAAAGCGTACAGACCTCCCCACCCCCTCCGAGGGAGGGGCAAAAACAACGTTAACATCATACTATGCATATCCATCAATGAGATCAGGTTCACTTATTCCACCCATTGCATGGAATACATAAAAAAAAATGAAACAATCCGACAATGCATCAAAGTTCTTCAAACGTATAGTTCAGAAAGTCATTAACAGGTTTGAAGGCTTTTGCCACATCTACCAAACGGTTCAAGAAATCGGGTGCATTCACTTCTTTGTCCGTAAACAAATGGGAACACGTGAATGCTTTACGCCGCAGCCAATCAGCATGCTGCCAGGAAGCGGGAAACCCTTGCGGCACACGCTGCAACATATTATCGGTATCGAAATCGACAAAGTACTTTTTGAAAGCGGGTGCAGACATCAAGTCTTCCAGTTCATCGGCATTGTCGAAAATGCTTTGACGCAAGGCTTTAAGGAGTTTCGGTTCGGGACACCAAATACCTCCTGAAAAGAGACAATGACCAGGCTGCAAGTGGAAATAGTAGCCGCCATAGGGGCTTTTCTTGCCGCCATGAGGAGCCAAGAAGGCTCCGAACCACTCCTTGTAGGGACGTTTATCCGGAGAAAATCGGACATCCCGATAGATACGCCAGATACAATCTTTCGGAGCAAGCCCGTGCAATGCAGGATCAATCCGCTGCATTGCATCAATGAATTCAGCCGTAAAGTTCTCAAAATCCCGACGGCACTCCAAATATAATTCTTTGTTGGCATTAAACCACTCCCGATTGTTTTCCCGAGACAGTTCTGCCAAGAAATTCAATATCAGTTTCGTATTCATAGACTTTGTAAAAAACAAAAGTTACGTCTTATTTTCTCAGGTATATCAACAGCGGAAGATGTACGTTTTTGACAAATCATACATCTTCACACTCTATCAGGACAAGTTCCTATTCCGTCAGAATTCGACAGCCGGTGCTTTTTCAGCGCCCTGCTCCGCTTCGAAATAGGGTTTCCTGGCAAAACCGCAGATACCTGCCACAATGTTCGTCGGGAAACGCCGAACCTGCGTATTGTAGGTACGTGCCGTATCGTTGAAAGCATTGCGCGCAACGGCAATACGATTCTCGGTACCTTCCAATTGGTCTTGCAACTTCAAGAAGGTTTCATTGGCTTTGAGGTCGGGATAAGCCTCGCTGATTGCCATCAAGCGTCCCAAAGCAGTACCCAATTCGCCTTGCGCCGCTTCATAAGCAGACAAGTTTTCTTCCGACAAATCGTTTGCATTGATTTGTATCGATGTAGCCTTGCTACGAGCCTCCATGACAGCAGAGAGTGTATTTTGCTCGTGAGCGGCATAGCCTTTAACTGTATTGACCAAATTAGGTATCAGGTCAGCACGCCGCTGATACTGATTTTCCACCTGCGACCAAGCACTCTCTACGGTTTCTTCCTGTGCGACCAAAGCATTGTATTGCCCGAAGCCCCAAATAGCAACCAGTGCCAATGCAGCCAAAACGACCAACAGAATAAGTGTTCCTTTTTTCATACTGTGTTATGATGTATTAAGTTAATAATTTACAATCAGAATTTACCTCCTGCGCCACCGCCGAAACTTATGCCGCCTCCGAAACTTCCTCCGGAGAAACCTCCCGAAGAGCCTCTTCCGCCACCAACAGGCGCTACCACCACGGGTGTGCGAGGTATGGAATATGCCTTGACGGCGGTTTTTCCACAATGTTTGCAGAGATATGTTTTTTCTCCCCGCCCCTCGGAGAGGGGAGTGGGTTCCTTGACAATCACATTGCTCACAAGCCCATAGGTTTTGGCATGACAACCGGGACAACGCATATAATGTGTATTCTCCCTCTCGTACGGGAGAATGACATGATTATAACAAGACGGACACAACCAAACATCGTAATCAATGCTCTTTACACGTTCTTCCGCCTGCTCTGCACCATTGAGATAGGTATCCTCTTCCGATTCCGCCAAACGGCGCATTGTATGTTTACATTCAGGGCAAGGAAAGGGTGAAGTACGGATTTTCTCCACCTGCCGTTGGTACCACTTCAAGAAGAAGAAGTTGGGAAGAGGGAAGAACACAGCACATATTTTATATATATACAAAGTCGTTTGGGCGTGACGATACCGAATATTCTTTTGAAGTGTCCGGTTGCCATTCAATTCCCGATAAGCAGCAAACGAGAGAAGGATCAAGATAAAACAGGAAAAAGAAAGATAATAACTGAGATACAATCCCCATGGAGACGGTTTCTGCACAGGCGGCAAAAGCAATTCCTGCAGAGCCGAGTCAGTGGTCAGTTTCTCCACAACAGCCTTCACACCCGCAAGTATCCCATCATCCCAATCACCATTCCGCAAAAGAGGGATCATTGTGTTTTGGACAATATCGGAACACACACCATCCGGAAGAACACCTTCCATACCCCCACCTGTGTGAATACGAATATCACGACTATTACGCACCAGCAGGATCAAGACCCCCGTGTTCTTACCAGACTTGCCTATGCCCCAAGCATTGAACAAAGACTGGGCAAAATCAGCAGCCATGGTCTCCGAAGCCATATCATCAACAGCCACTACCACCAATTCGACCTCTGCACGCTTGTCCAGACCAGCGGACAAATGATTGATTTGCGCCACAGCGGATTCGGAAAGGATATTATCGGGATTTGCCACATAGTCAGACAAAGAGATCGCATGAGGATTGGGAACATCCTGAGGAGCATAAACTTTTCCTGCCACATCCAAGCACAAGAGCAGGACAGAGAGTACCAAGGAGAACTTTTTCATAGGAAACGGCACATTGCTATTTCTGAATTTATGCATATCTTTGCAAACGGACTTGACCATGTACCCCCGCCGGGAATCGAACCCGGATCTAAAGTTTAGGAAACTCGTATTCTATCCATTGAACTACAAGGGCATGGCGTCTGCTTTGCCATAATGCGGTTCGCAAAGGTACAATAATTTATTGATTGCTAAAAATGAAACAAAAAATATATGTGGTTTGGGTAGGAAGAAAGCCCGGGATATACACCTCGTGGGAAGAATGTGAAAGACAGGTGAAGGGCTATGCGGGAGCACGTTACAAATCTTTTTCCACAGAAGAGAGTGCCAAATCGGCATATCAAGAAGGTCCGGCAGAAATCAATCACCCGTCAAAGGCAAAAGACAGCCATAAGACCAATAGCGGGAAGACTTTGAAACCGGTTTATCCTTATTTGGCAGTAGATGCCGCATGTTCGGGAAACCCCGGCAAGATGGAATACAGAGCCGTAATAGCAGACACCGGAAGTATCGCATTTCACAGAGGACCATACGAGGAAGGGACAAACAACATAGGTGAATTTCTTGCCATTGTACTCGGTTTGGCATGGCTGAAACAACAGAATTTGTCATGGCCGATTTATTCGGACAGCAAGATTGCATTGGGATGGCTAAAAAAGAAGCAAGTTGCCACCAAACTGAAACCCACGAGCAAGAATGCACCTATTTTTGACAGCATCCGTGCTGCCGAGACATGGCTTCAACAACACTCATACGATACCCCTGTACTTCATTGGAAAACCAAAGAATGGGGGGAAATACCTGCCGACTTCGGAAGAAAATAAGCAGATAACACCTCTCTGCAATTGCAAGGCAAAGATTACAAAACGAAAATATATAGGGATATTTATCTGTAATCAGACTCTTTTTACTACCTTTGCACGCTGTAATTGGTATGATAATTGAAAAATGGAGGAAAGGACAGAAAGGGGTGATTTGAAAAGAACAACAAATAGTTTAACAAACTAAATTACATAAAATTATGACAAAAGTAGGTATTAATGGTTTTGGCCGTATCGGACGTTTCGTTTTCCGTGCTGCCCAGACTCGTAACGACATCGAGATCGTTGGTATCAACGACCTTTGCCCTGTTGATTATTTGGCTTATATGCTCAAGTATGACACCATGCACGGTGCATTTGAGGGCACTATCGAGGCTGATGTAGAGAATAGCAAACTTATCGTTAACGGTAAGGCTATCCGTGTAACCGCTTGCAAAGATCCTAACGAACTCGCTTGGAACGAGGTTGGCGCAGAGTATGTTGTTGAGTCTACCGGTCTCTTCCTTACCAAAGAGAAAGCACAGGCTCACATCAACGCCGGTGCTAAATACGTAGTTATGTCCGCTCCTTCCAAGGACGACACTCCTATGTTCGTTTGCGGTGTTAACTTCGACAAATACGTTAAGGGAACCCAGTTCGTATCCAACGCTTCTTGCACCACCAACTGCTTGGCTCCTATCGCTAAAGTCCTCAACGACAAATTCGGTATCGTTAACGGTCTTATGACTACCGTTCACTCTACTACCGCTACCCAGAAGACCGTTGACGGTCCGTCGCTCAAAGACTGGCGTGGTGGTCGTGCTGCTTCAGGCAACATCATCCCGTCTTCTACCGGTGCTGCTAAGGCTGTAGGTAAAGTTATCCCTGAACTCAACGGCAAACTGACCGGTATCTCGATGCGTGTCCCGACTCTCGATGTTTCGGTGGTTGACCTTACTGCCAACTTGGCTAAACCCGCTACCAAAGAGGACATCTGCGCTGCTATGAAAGAGGCTAGCGAGGGCGAACTCAAAGGGGTACTCGGTTATACCGAGGATGCAGTGGTTTCGAGCGATTTCCTCGGCTGCAAACTGACTTCTATCTTCGACGCTAACGCCGGTGTTTACCTCACAGATACTTTCGTAAAAGTTATCTCTTGGTACGACAACGAGATCGGTTACTCCAACAAAGTTCTCGACCTCATCGCCCACATGGCAAAAGTCAACGGCTAATCTGAGTTGAAATAATACTCATCTCAAAACGGGTTCAGGCTACGATGTAGTTTGAACCCGTTTATTTTTCCGAGAGCAAGTTTTTGTCATTTCGGCATAATGTTTGTAACTTTGCGGCCGATTATGCATACGCTATGGGGCTGTTTGGTTTTGACAGCAGGTAGAATGGCTATGTAAGCATGTCGAGCGCTTCGGACGGGCTCGTTAATCTCGATCCGAAAAGTTTTAATTGGCGAAAACAACTACGCTCTCGCTGCCTAATCGAAGTACAGTAGATTGGCTTTATCCCGGCACCAGGTGCCGAGACGAGACATCTCCCGAGCGCCCTATCCTACGAGGCGGCTTGACAAGGAGGTGCAGAAATATCGGGGATAGGCGGTTATGGTCTCGCATAACCATCGAAATGAAAGAGAATAAGGCAACGTGTTGGTAGTTCGGGTCTTGCCGTTGCACGAAAATGGAAGCCGGAATAAGCATGTAGAAAGCATAGATGTTCCTTGTTTGGACGAGGGTTCGACTCCCTCCAGCTCCACAAATAAAGGGTAGTAGGATACAGACTACGCAGCGAAAAGG